>ENA-UENT01000710-UENT01000710.1-marine-metagenome-genome-assembly--contig:-NODE-710-length-15018-cov-8.573707_pt1 | contig 15018 bp, 4 predicted proteins | sample MGYA00237879_ERZ529330 | MGnify/ENA primary metagenome ERZ529330 (study PRJEB26372, sample SAMN05368345) | marine metagenome | biome: cultured habitat; feature: ocean water; material: water; isolation... | reverse complement strand
AAGCTCTGGCTGATGGATTCTGAAGCAAGCCCGCACTCCGTGATGCTATTGCCACCAATCTCTTCAGGCAGCAGGGTGCCCTGCCCATTGGGGGCTAGTACCACTGTCACCTCCTGGCAGATAGCGGATGCAGGCGCACAGCAGAAGTTATTCGGATCTTCAATCACAATCTGTGCCTCGCACTGAGCTGTGAGCTGATTGGAGTCATCCGTTACAATGAGGGTGACGATGTGGAAGTCTCCGTCTTCACAGGTAAAGGTGAGTTCGGAGTCCGTGCTCAGGGAAAAACTGCCACATTCGGTGTAGGAACCGCCATCAAGCGCTTCTTTTGATACCGTGACGAGACCGGATTCCTGCATTTCGACGGTGACGTTCTTACATTTTGCTGTGGGTGGCAGGTCGTCCACTACCGTAAGTTGGAACTGACACCTATTCATGTTGCCGGCTTCATCTTCGATCGTCAGTTCAATAGTGTTTGTACCAAGCATGTAGGAAGGTTGCCCGTCCTCGCCTGTCATAAGGCTGGTTTGCAAAGCATCTACTCCGCTACAGTTGTCTGACATCAGAATGGTGTCCCAGGGTATACCGGTGTAGGTGCATCCGCCTTCGGAAATGCTCACGATGGTATCCGCCGGGCATTCGATTAGGGGCGCTTCCGTGTCCCCCTCTACCGTGGTGGTATCGCTGGCGGTACAATCCTGCCCGTTGATGATAGTGACGATGTAATCTCCCGGTAAGGCCGCGGCGATATACGGGTTTTGCTCATTGCTGCTAAAGCCGCCGGGCCCCATCCAGGACCAGGAGATGGCTTCTCCGCCGTTTTCGGACAAGTTGACTTCGTCCCCGGCACAGATTGAGCCGTCGCTGTCATTACCCGCTTCTGCAATAGTGGTGCAGGGGATTTCAAATGCTCCGATATCCGGCAGCCCGGTACGCGCTACTCCGTTCAGGTCAAAAGCAGGGGCGCCTTCTGTACTGCCGGCATTACGGGCCGGAGAGGTAATCCGGGGTGGAGCATAGTAAGAGGTATCAAACTGCGGGTCCTCATCCATTACGTTCTCACCCGGATAAGTGCCATCGAGTATGCTGTGGCTGATTTTCAGCGTGGGCTGCGGCTGAGAAAAGTCGGTAAAGGAGAGCTGGTCTGTGATGAGGTTCGAGTTCCCCCATACGATGGTGTTATAAAGTACGATAACAGAATCTTTTGGGTCGCCTGAACCAATACCGAAATCGTTGTCATCCTGTATCATGAAGACCGCCTTGCCGGTGGCATGGTTGTCGTCAATGATGGTGCAGTTGATGAAAGCGGCAGATCCGCTACTGAAGTTAAAGTTTTCTTCATAAGAGACGAAGAAATTCTCATTCGGTGAAGTATTGTTGACGAACAAGCAGTTGATGAAGCGGGCGTCTCCCCGGGGTACCCAGACTGCGCCTGCCTGCGAGTCCGCATAGTTATCTCGTATAATGCAATTGGTGAATTCAGCTTCAGCACCGCCCGCCACAATGATGGCGGCACCAATGTTGGCCGCATTTTTTTCAATGGTGCAGTTAGAAAAGCGTATATTTTTACTAGAGGACTGGACGGTTACTGCTCCGTTCGCGACTTCTGTGTAGTTGTTGCGAAAGACGAGCCCGTCTACAGTTATATTTTCCTTTTGGTAGTCGATAAAGAACATAGAGAACGCATTGCCTTCCGTGGTGCCGGATTGGTTGATGTCTCCGTCTATCACGGTGAGGTGCTCCTTCCAGTTTCGTTGATTGCGCACCGTCTCCTGCCCGCTAAAGCCACCGTACAGCGCGAGGTTAGAGCGCTTGACGATAAACTGGTTTATTACATTGTTTGTAATGTCTATTCCCTCGTCCGGGTAGTAATGCCCTGCGGCAAGCCATATTTCGCTGATTTCGGGGGCGTTCTCTGCCAGGTGCAAAGCATATTGCAGATTATTGAATGCCTGATCCCAAGAGTACCCGTTTCCGGAAGAAGGTAAAGAAGGGTTGACATAAAGCACGCTGTCGGTTGGTGGCAGAAGCGCTCCCTCAATTGGGACTGCTCCCCAACTAAGGCTGGAAAAAGCCAGGAGAAGGCATGCCATGCATATCCATTTTTTCATAAGTACATATTTGTTTTAAAATAAGGAGGGCTTGGCCCCGGAAAGCACAAAAAAAAGCTATCTCTCTCTCTAAAGCTAAATCGTTAACACCTCATAAACTCTCAAATATGCAAGTAGCTGAATAACAATGCTTAGGGCTGAGCTTTGTTCTCACTTAGGCAGCTGGATTAAAAGGCAATGAGGGGTAAATAAGGGGTGTCAGGTTTGTTGTAAAGCCAATTTTGCCAAGTTGTTCCTTGTGGTCAATAGCAGGATATAGCCAGGAGAAAGTCACTAGATCGTTGTTTGGACACTCTTGGTTTTACTCCTTGAGAAGGCAGCATACCGTCTCTAATCATTTGTCTTTATAGGGTTGGCGATAAATGCGGCGGCTCACGAGCATACTCTGAGAGGGAAATAAAAAAAGAAATCGAACTGGAAGTCACCCTCTACTTTGATGATCCGGAGAATTTGGAGGTCCGGAAATTAGAATAAAAAACAGCCACAGTCCGGGACTCCGGGCTGTGGCTGTACTATGCAAACAATAGGTTCGTCAGAAAATTTACTGCCGCACCACCTTTAGTACTTCCCGGTAGCCATCCTGCGTGAAGACTTCCAGGAAGTAAAGCCCTGCGGGCAGATAGCTGGCGTCCCAGTCTATGGACTGCTCTCCTTCGCGCAGGGGCGTTTGAGCCAGCTGCTGCCCAAACTCATTGAACAGAGCCGCTGTACCATCCGCTGGAAGTGCTGCAGAGAATTGCAGGGTGAAGGTACGGCGCACGGGGTTGGGCACTATGGTGGCCTTGAGGACCTCGGGCTGCGCGTTTTCCCAGTATAGGCTGTCGGGGGCGGAAAGATTGATACCGCCTAAATTGTTTCGGAAGTGAATATCCCCAAAGGTCGCAGAAGCGGAGCCGTTCGGGTCAGTGGTAAATACGGCCAGCCCCATTTCCACACACGAGTTCATGGGCAGGTAAGCCTGATAAAAGGTTTGCCAGGAGCCATTGCTGCTGGAACGGTACCTGGCGCGAATCAAGTCGCCGTCACGTTGCAGGCGCAGCCAATAAGGGAAAGGCGCCTGTATCAGCGTGCTGCTTTTAGGCCCGTTGTCTGTAGTACGGATTTCCCGCCGGATCAAATTGGTGAGGTTAGAATACACCGCTACCATCTTAGCGCCCGGGGCATCGCTCTCGCGTATCATCAGTCCGGCGTAACCGCCGTCCACGCTTTCGATACGTGCCTGAATACCACCGTCATTGCACAGCTCTATGTTTGCAAAAGCGAGGTTGTCGGCATTTTGAGTCAGGAGGTTGTAGCTGCCGGTGCTTATGTTCAAGTCACCGTTGTTGGGGCTATCGGCAGAGCAGAGGCTGTAGTTGAAGTCGCTGCCATCTCCCTGATCCCCAATATTGGTTGCCGACCATCCTGCAGGCAGTGCGTTGCCTTCCTCTACGGAAACAGTAGCGCTGCATTGGTCTGATGCACCATTGAAATCGGTGATGGTGTAGGTGACATTAATGGTACTGCCAATGTCATCACAGTCGAAGAAGCTCTGGCTGATGGATTCTGAAGCAAGCCCGTCTGCGCAGAAGGTGGTGCTTTCTGAAACCCCAAATGCACCACTGGAGGCCACGGTGTTACCCAGCTCATCGCTCAGGTTGTAAGACCCACCGTCACCCCCGCTATCTGAAATGGTGAATACGTAGTCGCCACCAGAGAGGCTAAACGAATCCGTAACGGTAGTATTGGTCTGAAAGGGATAAAAACCCTGAGCTATGGTATTACCGCCATCGGTATCGGTCAAGGTCCATCTGGTTTCCGAGGGGAAGCTGTCGAGTGCGATAGTCAGGGTGAAGTTGTTGCCGTAACTGCAGGGGGCGCACCCCATGATGCTATTGCCACCAATCTCCTCAGGCAGTAGGGTGCCCTGCCCATTGGTGTCTAGTACCACTGTCACATCCTGGCAGATAGCAGATGGCGGTGCACAGTATTCGCTTACTCTAAAATCATCGAGCAGAATACCACGTCCGCGTTGTGGCGTTTCATTACTTGTCGTGTCCAATACCAGGTCCAAGCTGTCCTGATCGTTGGCGTCGGTTACGGTAAAAGCAAACTGAAGGTAATCAGATAAGCTTGGCAGCAGAATCTCTTCGGTTGTCCACGTGGACGCCAAATTCTGGTTAGGAGAATATTCCGCAAGTTGTGTCCACTCTCCACCTTCTGCTGTTCTGTACAACAAGTTTAGCGTTGGCTGATAATTCATAATACTGTCCAAAAGAGTTGGGTCAAAATTAAGGCTCCACTTGAAAAGCGAGCCTTCAAACCCAGGGTCAAGATCTTTAACTGATAAGGTCCACTCTCCGTTAAGAGGGCAGCCTTCTAGGCTGGAGAAGTCTCCTTCGGGCTTATAACTGCCCTCCGGGAAGTAAGAAGCAGAAACTTCAGAGGTCAGGCCGTCAATTAAGCTGGGAACAGTAGTGTAAACGTGAGACGGGGTAAAGCTCAAGTGTTCATCCCTGAGCGTACCAAAATCGGTACTCTCCATGCTGAAGCAGTACTCATAAGGGGTTCCAGGCGTCAGGTCGTTACGACCTATAAAATCCGTTCGAATAAATGGCTCGCCTAAATGTTCCAAGATCTGGGGAGAAGAAAAGTGTTTAACTATTTTAGCAGATTGCCCATTAGGACAGGATAGCTCAATATCCAGGTTGTCATAACGTTCGTGCTCCAGGCTAATGCAAACACTGGAAAGCATGGACTCAGTGAGTGTGGCATCCCTCGGGAAGCCACTGAGCTTAATGGTAGAAGGGCTCGTAAGTGGAAAAAAAGGTATGATTCCATCCACCCGGCCAATCGCTAAGTTCTCGTTAGCTACAGCTGTTTGTGGCGATGGACCTACCGACGATATAAGGCCTTCTAAAATGTTATAGGCAAAAGAAACCACAGGAACCTCAGAAAACGAACTGACATCAAATAATGGCGAAATAAGTGTGTCTTTCCTGACTGTTGGACTGATAAATGCCGCCATGTTATCACCATTAAGGGGTTGGTTAGCCAATCCGGTAGTATCGAATACCTTTTCGGGGAACTGCCAGGCTGAGGGGCTGCTGGATTGAAGTGTCCAACATTCTGGTTTGGCTCCAGAACCTTCGAAACCTGTAAAATATGGACTCCTAAGTGTAAGTATCCAAGGAGAACCACATGAATAGGTTAGTCTAACAGTGGAGGACGGGCGAGAGAGGTGCCCATCGCAAATGGCGATAACCTCAAACCTGTAATTGCCGTCTCGGTCGAAAACAAAGAACTCGCGGTTAAATTGATTAGTAGAAATAAAGCTATACCAGTGAGGCGATCCCTCCAGAGCATACCGGACGAGAAAAGAGTCCGCATCTAATGAATCCCAGCTTAGGACAGCAATATTGTCAAAAAGACTAGCTTGAACATTCTGAGGTGGTAAACAATCCTCTTCTTCTTGAATATGAATATTGTCAATCCTGGCAAAAGCATTGTGATACCCTTCAAATCGGACCACGTAACTTTCGGCGTTGGTGTTAAGTTTTGGCAGCGGTATTCTTGCTGTAGCCCAGCCATTTGTGGGGGTTTTAAAATCCACCAGGACTTTTTCACTCAAAGGCGACGATGAACCAAACGATTGATAGGCCACCCTAAAAGCAGGAGCAGGCTTGAAAGCGATACTGCTGGTACAGAAGCTGGTACTTTCGCTGAAGTCGAAGCTGCCGCCCGATGCGATCACTGCTCCGGTGCCATCTGTAAGGGTATAGGAACCATTGCCATATAAACAGCAAATACCGTCCCTGTCATTAATAGTGAAGGTATAGTCTCCTGGCTCCAGGCTGATGTTCTCTGTAATAGTGCGTTGTGTGTTCGAGAAAAATAAATAATTCCCATCGTAGGGGCCACCGGAAGCTACTATAGCACCGTCAGCATCAGAGACCGTCCACGAAGTTTCATCAGGAAAGCCGTCGACATTGATGGCTAGGGTCAGGTTGAGTCCGTAACAAGAGGAGCAGGGGGCACAGCTGGACCCACCGCAGTCTATGCCACTCTCATCACCGTTTTGGATGCCATCATAGCAGGATGGTGAAACGGTCGTGCTGCAGGTGGTGGGTGCTTCCTCAATCCAGTAATCAAAAGTTAACAGGTGGTTTTCCGCTTCGTTCCACAGGATAGATGGTGATTCTAAACGGGCTGTGTGCTGTGTGTCCGAAAAGCAGTCATAATTCCCGGTGAAAGTTGCTCTGCGCCCCCCTGTAACCTCTTCAAATAATAACGGGAATCCATCTTGTATCCAGCATCCTTCAGGAGCTGAAGCATTTTCAAAGCCCTGGAATACAGGAAAAGGGGAGTATTCACCACATAAAGTTCTAAATTCTAAGGGCTCTGAAGGATTGCTGAAGATATCGGCGGATCCACAAGACTCAGTGATGACGTAAAAATCGTAAGGGGTATCTGATTCTAATCCCGTAGCCAGATATAGAGAAGTATCAAGCCCTGAGATGGTTTGACCTTGACCGGGTGAAAAACCTCTGAGCCCAATCTCGATGGCGTACTCTAAGGCATCACCGGGAGCACTCCAACTTAATAAAGCAGAAGTTTCAGATAGGCTGTCAACAGACAGTGCTGTTGGCGCTGTACACTGTACCTTTTCATCTGCTCCAATATAGGGATGCGCTGGTCTGGGGTGGCCATCAATATCATCACTAATACCGGGAATGGTTATGCCCTGTCCCTGTACCGCTAAATTGAACCCAGAGAGATGCAGATCATTAGTACTTACGAACACAATGCTGTCAGAGACGGAGTTGGCATTGTAAGATGAAGATGCGGTCTGCCATTCTTCCAGCGAGTTGTAAAATTGGTTGGCCACCACCGCGAGGGCTCCATTGCCGTCAGTGCGGTAGTACAGATTATAGTCGAGCACATCATCGTTATTGGTTGGAGCATCGAGGTCAATGGCTTCCGAAGTATTGGAGATAAAAATGTTGTTCCGAATATCATACCCATCCGAAGAGGAATTGACCCATAGAGCCTGATCATCATCAGCAAGGCCCGTATTGAAAAATAAGTCCACACTATCGGAACTGAATAAACAGTATGCATCCCCGGTACCGAATGCCCGCCCCATATTGTTTGAGACATTTGCTCGATCGGCAGCCCCCATAGATAAAGTATTGATTTCGCTTAAATAATAAGCAAAAGTTGCGGCGCCCAGAACTTGGTTTTTCTGAACTATTGGTGATTTTGAATTCGCCACCCAGATTCCGTAAGAAGAACCAACAGGCGGCATTTCATGGATTATATTACCGGTTGCAACAGGACTGTTCAGGTTTCGAAAATGAATACCGGTAGATCGAGCTGAAATTTCGCACCCCTCTACGGTGATATTATTTCCATCAGTTACCTGACTTGAAGAACCATTTATCCGGATACCGGTGCCTCCACCGTTAATCTTTACATTTTTGATAAGACCGTTGTTCATGCTGTTGCCGGTGGAGCCTAGTGTAAATTGATTGCCGTTAGCTACAATACCTGCACTGTTGGAAGTTGTGTTATTGACATCAATGATACAGTCCTGGATCGTATTAAAATCGGCCTCATTCCAAAGTTGAATGCCCCAGGAAGTCGAGCTGCCCGTGTGCCGGATGGTCAAGTCTTCTATTGTTATATAGTCGGCTCCGTTAAGCTCTACTGCCATAACACCGGAACCAGAGCCATCATAGGTAATTATGGTTTGATCTGCACCTGCTCCGGAGAGTGTCACCGTATTGGTCTCGCTGGCTCCCTCATAAGGGAACAGTTTAATTTGTTCCTGGTAGGTACCTGGGGCAATGTTGAAAATGACGGGGCCGTTTACACCGCAAGTGACTAAGCCGGCGATAGCGTCATGGATTGTCTGGAAGTCAGCATCACCACTACTTCCCACACTGTAGGAACCAGATAGTTGGGATTCACAACCTGAAGAAAAGCCAAAGGGGCCTGCCCAGTCCTGTACCGGAGCGCCAGCGCAGTTGGTCCTGATGTATAAGTCATAGGCAGTCAGAGGGGTTAAGCCTGTTACAGAGATTCCATTGCTGGTGGCATTACCAAAGTTGATTACGTTAGTGCCCTGAGAAGCGCCCTGCGCTACAATTTCCCAATCATAAGAGGTCCCACAGACATCTGTCCAAGTCAGGTCTATTTCGGTTCCTGCTGAGTTGGCGGTGCTCAAAGAGAATGGGGGGATACATTGGGGAGGGGCATCATAAACCGCAATGTCATCAATGGCAGCATCTGAAAAAAAGTCTACTCCTATTGTGCCTATGATCCGGAACTTGAAGTTGGAACTACCGGCATAACTACAAAGCGTAATCTCTGCCTTGAGATAACTGTCCGATTCCGAGGTTTGCTGCTCCCCACTAATAGACCAAAGAGGAGTTGACCAGGTGGCCCCACCATCATCAGAAGCTTCTACGGCTATGCTTCCCATTGATTGCCCATACATATGATAGTAGAATTCGAGGGCAGGGTTGCTCAAGTTGGAAAAATCAAATACGGGCGATTCCAAAATGGCTTGTTTTTCAAAGCAGCTACTCCCTTCCATATAGAGGTACTTGCCAGAGCCACTTGTGTTATCCCCGCTAGGGCCTGTTAGGGTAGAAGTCGTACCATTTGCATCGACAATCCAGTCTGTATCATCATCTGTTACATTTGTAAATCCTCCGGAGAGCGTGCAAATACTAGAGCAGGATTTGTCGCATCCCGTTTCTGTTTCAAATGTCTCCACAAAGGGAAATGAACTGATTTGTGCATTGAGGTTTAGGCCCATGAGTAAGACTAGGCCAAAAAGTAGATTCTTTTGCATGGAGATTAAGTTTGTTAAGGAAAAATATGGTAGTAGGAGCTTAAGTGTTGTTTCGGATATTGCGTTTTGAGCTGCTATCGTCAGAAAAAATCAGTCATACCTTGGTCAACTTGCGCAGGTCTGCGGCTTCTGAATGGGGTCCTGTGAACTCCATGGATATGCCTGATGAACCACCTTTGAGGAGAATAATCAGAGAAGTGGGGAAAACGTATGAAGCCTTTTACGGGCTGATTACTAATGAGGCGAAGGATCTTGTGCCCCGCACGGATTAAATACCGGGACAATAAGAAGAATATACAAGACATGAGTGACGAGGCAACTAAAAGGACCTCATCCCAAGAGCTGTTTTTGGAAGGCATGCATATCTGTTTTTGTTGTTACATCTACCCACATCTTCTGAAGAGAAAGAAGGTGGAGATGCATGCCTGTAAAACTATTAACGGGATGTTTAAAAGCCTGCTATTTAAAGCTTCCTGTTACTCTAAAATCGTAAAAACTACTCTCATTTGGTAAAAACGACAGGAAGGTTTGTTTGTAAAAGGCTGGTATTCAATGAGGTGTTTTATTCTTCTTCGTTTCGGATCATCTGAGTATATTGCTTCGGGGTAAGCCCGGTCTGATCCTTGAAGGCTCGGTAAAAAGTGGCGGTAGAATTAAATCCGGATAATCTTCCAATTTCATCGAAGGAAAAAGAGTGGTTCTTCTGCAATTCAATCTTGGCACGTTCTACCCTAAACCGGTTGAGGAATGCAGAGAAGTTCATCTGAGTGTAGTAGCTAATGGTTTTGGATATGTAGGTACGGTTGGAGTTGCAAAGTTTAGCCAGGTCACTGATGCGGAAATCGGGTTGAAGGTAGCATTCCTCTTTTTCAATAATGCTTACGATTTGCCTCCACAGCTCATAATGGTGGGTAAATGGTATGGTGTTTTCATCTTCCTCGATGGGCGTTGATATGTCAGGTTGGTTCCACTCTGCTGTTGGTGATTGGACATGATAACCTGACTTGGGCTTTAGCAGAGCTTCGAACTGACGCTGGGTTTCTTTTTCTTTAAGAAATAGCACCCTATAGCTTACTTGTAGCCTCCTGTGATTTTTTATCAGCATAACGACTGCTACTCCGAGGATAAAAATGAAAGCAAGGGAAAGCGTCAGTATGTTTCGCTGTGAACGCAGCCTGACCTGTTGGTTATTAATGATTTGGGCATTCTCTTTTGTTTCGTGGATGATTTGCAGCTCACTGACAATTCGGCTGGTGTTTTCATCGTATATGGAATCAAGGAAGTGTTCGTACTCCCAAAGTTCTTTCTCAAAAGTAGCAGCATCTTCGAGCTCTGACATCGCAATCAAATGATAAATCCATTTTCCCTGCTGGGTTCGGTTATTAGAGGGAGAGAGCGTATCGAGCCTTGCTCTTGCAGCCTCAAACTCACCTCTTGCAATCTCTAACTTGGCTTTAAAAACCTGAAGCCCTTCATTCAGATAGTAATACCCTTTTTCTTCAATCAGGCGGGTCGCTTTTTCCAGGTAGTATTTTGACTTCTCCTCCTCTCCGGCTTCATGATGAAAAGCCGCCAGATGTATGCACACATTCGTATACTCGTAAGTGTTGCCCGCTTGCTCATAAAGTTGTAGGGACCGCGTAAGCTTTGTTTCAGCCTTATAATCTTTAAGTTCCTCGTCAATAGTAGCTTCATTGTGCAAAACTAATGCCAGCCCTTCTGTGTTCCCGGCATCTTCAAATTTGCTCCTTGCTGATTCAAGGTAGGATCTGGCTTCGCTGAATTTGCGCTGATGAATAAGAAGCAAACCAATGTTTAATTCAGATTGGGCTATGCCATTTTGATTGCCGATGCTTTTTTCCAGTTCTAAAGAAGCAAGATAGGCCGCTAAGCCTTCTTCATAACGGTCTGTCATGTCATAGACGATCCCCAGGTTATTGAGTAACTTCCCTTTGAATAAAGGTGACTGCTCCGCATAACCAGATTCCAGCGCTTTCAGGTATGCATTTCCGCTTAGATAGTAGTTGCCGTTAAAGTAATGAGCGATGCCCATGTAGTAGTGCGCCTGAGCCAGAATGGAATCTTCTGCCGCCGGGGCTTCCTCCACTATTGTGCTCAGTATCTGTAGCGCAGAGTCAGGTTGCCCTGGCAGCAACGCCTTCACAGAATCAAGTCCGTTCTGTGCCGTAACGGATGAGGCATATAATAATGATGCTAACAGAAATGTTAGTAATCGATTCATCTATACTATCCCCCGATACGGGGGTGAAATAAATTTGAGAAGGTAAATAGAGGTGCTGTGTTAGCATCTCTAATGAAAATACTTTTGTCTGCTGAGCCCTCAGCTTTGTTTTTATACCAACGAGTGCGCAATATAGTAAATAATTGCCTCACCCACTATTTGAAAGGGTGCCGGGCTACATTAGATTTTAATTAAATTAAATCCAAACCGCGCACGCTCGTGTGCGCGAGTTTGGCTGGTTGAAAAAAATCTGCTATGTTATATAGCATGGGAAGCGATCGTGGATACAGGCTCTCTTCTCCACAGCCACACAATCAGTCAAACCAAATCGCTTTGCCATAGCCCGTGCCCTCCAGCTCCTCCACCCGCGCTTTGAGCTTTTGGCTGAGCAGCCGGATAAGCCGGGTGCCAAAGGCCGTACCGCTATCCGTAACGGCAGCTGCCTTTCCTACGCCATTGTCCTGTACTTTCAGCAGGTAGCCGCCTTGCGCCGGCCGGGAAAAATGCAGTCGGATTTCTCCCTGACGGTTATCCGGAAAGGCATACTTCAGAGCATTGGTAATCAGTTCATTGGTGATGAGGCCCACGGGGATGGCCGTTTCTGCATCCAGCTCCACCGGTTCGACTTCATAGCGGATTTGTATCCGACGGTCGTCCAGCCCAAAGGAATCTGCTACCGTTTCACCCAGTTCGTGGAGGTAGGGCTGCATATTCAGGGCGGCGGGCGTAGCTCCGGTGTAGAGCTGCTGATGGATCAGCCCCATGGCGTCCACCCGGTTTTGGCCTTCGCGTATGGCATCAAGGGCGTTTTCGTCCTGTATGTAGCGGGATTGCAGGCTAAGCAGGCTGGAGAGGACCTGCAGGTTGTTTTTGACCCGGTGGTGGATTTCGTAGAGAAGGGCTTCAATGGAGCGGTTTTTCTGCCGGATGGTCCGGTAGCCTTGCAGCAGCATAAGCGCCAGTACCAGGAGCAGCCCGGCTATGCCGACCGAATACCATCGGATGGTGCGTTCCCGGCTGAGTGCCTGTTGCTGCTGGTAAATGGTGGCCTCCTTTTGAGCCGTTTCGTACCGGGTCTGCAGTTCTGCCACTTTTTCATCTGCTTCTGCGGTGAACAAGCTGTCGTGGACGGCGGTGTATCTTTTGTAGTAGACGAGTGCCGAGTCGTACTGTCCCAGCCCTTCGTAGGCCTGAGATAAATTTATTAGGGCTTCCGGCCACTTGTACTGTTCTCCTGTCTGTTGCAACTGCTGCCACAGCGAGCGTACAATCGGAAGGGCTAAACCATACTCCTCCATCCGGATATAAATATCCACGATATTGTTCAGTGTGGCCATCTCCAAACTTACAAATCCGGTGGAAATGGCTATTTCATTGGCTTCCTGATAATCAGAGAGCGCCTCCTCGTACCGCTCCATATATTTGAGAATATTCCCCCGGGTATTTTGCGACAGCGCGATATCCACAAGGTCACCGGCATTTTGACGTAGCTGCAGGGCTTCGTTTGCATAGTTCAGCGCGGTATCCAATTCATCTAACTGCAGGTTAATATCTGCCAGGAGTTGTGCAGTCACGCCAAGGTCAACCTCAGGTGCACCAGCAGTTTTTAGTTGCTCATAGCCACGGAGCGCATAGTCAAGGGCCTCCTGATAATTCCCCTGATTATAGAGCGCGTCCCCCACATCACTGTTGGCCATGCCAATCTCTGCCTCCTCGCCGAGAGATTCCCGGATGCCCAGCACCTGAAAGGCGATGGTTGCCGCTTTCTCGTACTGCCCCAGATAGTTGGCTACCCACTGCAGTTTACTGAGTACCCGCGCCTGGCCGGCGAGGTTGCCGGAGGCTTCAAAAATAGCATTGGCCTGTTCAAAGTAATGGATAGCGGAGTCGGGCTGACTGGAGTTGGCATGGATACGGCCTATTGCGGTTAGCAATTCTGCCTTCTGGGTAGCTGTCGTTTCGTCACTGATGAGGTGCAGTCCCTGATAGCCATACTCCAATCCCTGTTCCAGGTCATATCCATTCATAAGGTGAGTCAGCTCAATGAGTACACTAAGGGAAGCCGTGTCTGATTGAGCAGTTTGGAGCGATTGCTCAAGGCTGTCAATGACCGGGGTTTGGCTGAACAGGGCTATGGGAAAGAAAAGGAATAGTAATGTTTTTTTGTGGTGTGTGTTCATAAATGTTTGGGCGTGAAAGTGTTGTCTGTAGGTGTAGGGCTCAAAGCATTTTGATACGCTCCTGCAGCTTTGCGCGGTAGGACCTGCCTACCGGGATTTTATGTTTTCCGATATATACATAAAGCCCTCCTATTTTATCGATCTGATTCAGGTTGACAAGATAGGAGCGATGTACCCGCATAAAGTCATCATTTTGCAGGATATCGTGAAATTTTTTCAGGGTTAGCGTAGCCAGATGGGGCCGGTCATTGGTGACGACCTTGCAATAGTAGTCGTCCGCCTCGGCCCAGAGGATATCCTTCAGGCGTATCTTGACCTGCAAGTCATTTGTCTTGATAAAAATGCAATCCTGCAGGGTTTTGGTCGCAAGGGAAGAGGGGGCAGGTGCACCTCCGGAAAGTTGGCCGGACTGACCAAGGGCCAGCTCAATGGCATGCCGCACGTCCCTTCCCCTGAAGGGTTTGGAAAGGAAAGCGTGCGGTTGGACACCTTTAGCGCGTGCGAAAGTGACGTCATCAGCGTTGCTGGTCAGAAAAATGAGCGGGAAGCTATGCTTTTTGGCGATGATTTCTGCTGTTTCCACCCCGTCGAGCTCACCTTCCAGCTGAATGTCCAGCAGCGCTAAGTCTGGAATCTCCGATTGCAGAAGCTCCAGAGCCGCTTCTCCACTGCGGATGCTTCCGGTAATCCTGTAGCCCATCTCTATCAGGCGGTCTTCGAGGTCTGCCGCAATGATAGGGTCGTCTTCCACGATTAAAATACCAGGGTTAGGCATAAATTTAAGCTAAGATTACGGTCGCCGTTAAGTAATTAAACTATACACAAAGGAGCAAAATTTTGCTCACATCCGGGAAAGGGTATCTCTGACTATACTTTTAACCTGATATTCAGAAAAGGGTTTGCAAATTATTGGAAATTTCTGTTCGAGCATGTAATGGCTTCCAACAGTTCCGATGGGCAGCGTACTGCTCCAGATGACCGGCAATTCAAACTGCCAGTGTAGCTGGGTCGCCAGAAAAAGTAATTTATTGATATACTGAGGAGTGATGGCAATAATTGCCAGGTCGCTGTCAATGGCCCTGAGCGGATTGAGTACATTAGTGGGCAATCTTTTACTTGATAGATGATAGCTTTTTGAATGGTAAACCGCTCCGCCCATTTCCTCTATACATACTGATAAGTGCGCCGCTATAACCGGGCACGGCTCAATCAGGTAGACTTTAAACCGATGTTTCATAATGGGCAAAGATGATTCGGCTTCACGGCATTTTTTATTCTTTTTCAGTGAAGACCCCTTGTAGCCCAGTAAAAAGCATTTAGAGCCAGGAATGACGCGCTTTGCTTTCTGCTTTGGGGGCGCAAGTACGGTCTTGTTTTGGGCCGTACTTGCAATTGTGATCCCCCAATTTTAAAACTTTCCGGCCTTAGTTCGTTTTTATCATCCTGATTACCTGAGAGGGCCATCCTTCCTGCCGCACCTCCATGAGGTACAGCCCGGACGGCAGGCTGCTCACGTCCCACTCTGTAGCCACCTCGCCCGGCTGCAGTTGCCGCTGCCCCACGACTTGCCCCACCTGATTGCGCAGGATGGCCGTGCCGCCGCTTTCGGGGGCTTTGGAAAAGGCGAGGGTGAAGGCGTCTCGT
>ENA-UENT01000709-UENT01000709.1-marine-metagenome-genome-assembly--contig:-NODE-709-length-15023-cov-3.390394_pt1 | contig 15023 bp, 4 predicted proteins | sample MGYA00237879_ERZ529330 | MGnify/ENA primary metagenome ERZ529330 (study PRJEB26372, sample SAMN05368345) | marine metagenome | biome: cultured habitat; feature: ocean water; material: water; isolation... | reverse complement strand
CGTTGTAATTGCACTACAAAGTAAAGGGGAAAATGGCCTGGAGGCGCTCGATTTTCTGTTTTCTGGCTGGATTAACCACTTTTTGGAGGGATTTTGCCAATTTTTGGATTTCACACATAAATCAATAAAAATCAACAACTTACAACTAACCCCAAATAAATAAAAGGGCAAAAGAGGCTAAAAAATGCGGAAATTCTACCAAAAGCAGGGGATAACCTACCAAAACCCGAAGTCGAGACGCTGCGGGAGCTTGACAGGTCTATGTAAGTTGAAAGGGAAGATGTTACGATTGTATAATTTAATCGGTCTATACAGGCAGTAAGTCATCAACTTATTCTTCTTATCTACACTAAAATCAAGCCGTTGAATTAGGCTTAATCTGTTTATGCACTTGTGAGCGAAGGACTACTCTTTTGTTTTGTATATTTGTTTAGGAAGCGCCCGATGATGATAAACAAAGCGCTACAGGAATTGGGAGGTTGCCCAAGCATAACATCCACCTTCTTTGACAAACCTCGTGGACCATCATAAAATGAGTGGCAGAGGCGCCCACAGGAAGCCTTGCATTTCATTTTTGAGTGTCTTCAAACACGAGATTGGTCAAAGAACCAACACCCAATTAAGACCCATCATTATGCAAGCTGCTGCCAATGTATTCCTCATTCTGATCCCCGCCATTTTTATTTTAGTTGTACTTGAAGCCATGTATGCTTACGCCAAAGGTAATTTCAACTTTCGGGCCATGGATACCATATCTAGCCTTAGCGCTGGCATGACCAATGCGCTCAAAAGTGTGTTAGGCTTAACGGTAGTAATCATTGGTTATGGATATATGTTCACTCACTTCGCATTGGTTGGGAGAGAAGTCAACTGGTTAACTTATGTTTTGGCTTTATTGGGTTTAGATTTTGCAACCTATTGGTACCATCGCTTGGCACATCATGTCAATATATTTTGGAATAGACACGTGATTCATCATTCAGGAGAAGAATTCAACATGGCAGCCGCTTTGCGACAGTCGGTTTCCAAATTCGTCAACATCAGCGTCTTTTTCCTTTTACCTGCCGCCTTGCTGGGCGTACCCCCCAAAATCATAGCGATTGTCACCCCCTTTCATTTGTTCGTGCAAGTTTGGTACCATACCATCCATGTTGGCAAGTTGGGGTGGTTGGAATATATCATCGTCACCCCTTCACAACATCGAGTGCATCACGCGATCAATGAGATTTATAAAGACAAAAACCTATCCCCGGTATTTTGCATCTGGGACAGGCTGTTTGGCACCTTTCAGGAAGAATTGGAGGAAGAACCTTGTGTTTTTGGTGTGACCCGCCAGGTCAATACTTGGAACCCCATTCGAATCAACCTGAATCACATCTGGCTATTGATTAGAGATGCCTGGCGTGCCCGGAGCTGGTGGGATAAGATCCGGATTTGGTTCATGCCGACTGGTTGGCGCCCTGCCGATGTAAACGAAAAATTTCCAATCCAAACCGCAGATCCGAAACACTTCCAAAAATACGACACAGAGGCATCAGGGAGACTAAAAATTTGGTCTTGGACGCAGTTCGGCATGTTACTTTTCATGCTTTTCCACCTCCTTTACAGCATTGTGGATATCGGCAGCCCTGGGATCTTCCTATATGGTATTTTTATGTTTCTGATGGTCTACAGTTATACCAGCTTGATGGATAGAGACCCTAATGCCATATGGATGGAAGCGGCTAAATCACTAATTGGTTTGATCATTATTTTTCAAACGGGAAGTTGGTTCGGCCTCGATGCAATATTGCCGGGAGGTAGTTACTTTATTGCGGGTTATCTGCTCCTTTCAGCCTTAGTAGTGGCTCATTTTGTCCGAAAGGAAATCGGCTGGAATGTTCAGGAGAAAGCATCTTTAGAAGATGCGTAGGTTTACTCCCATAATTCGAATCTAGCATAATCAATAACACTTAATAATAACCCAATGTCACCAGATCAATTCTTCCAAATCGCCAATACCATGGTCCTCCCCGCATGGCTCCTTTTAATCATCGCCCCCACTTGGAAATGGACAGGCCGAATTGTGGTAGGAGTGATCGTGACCATTCTATCCGTCCTTTATGCCATACTATTACTACAGGGTATTGGATCTCTAGACTTCAGCAGCTTTGGTAGTTTGGAAGGCGTGATGCAGCTCTTCACGGAGCCCTCAGCTGTGGCCATGGGGTGGATTCACTATCTCGCCTTCGATCTGATGGTGGGTTGGTTTATTGTAAATGATGCGCAGAAGCATGGGATAAATCGCTACCTAACCATTCCATGCCTCTTGCTTAGTTTTATGCTGGGTCCAACGGGGCTACTGCTCTATTTCCTGCTTCGCTTGTTTGCAAAAAAGAATCATTTCTTGGATACCGTCGAAAAAGGATAAGCCCCAAGCATAACATGAAATATCTTCACCTTTGTCTATCCCTTTTATTTGCCAGTGCATGTTGGTGTCAAAAACTCGAACTGGCTTTGCCGCTTGGTCAATTCGATGCCATCGTCAATGTCGGTTTTTCGGCGGATGGGCAGACGATATTGACGGGCAGTGCTGATGGGACTGCTAAGTTGTGGGACCTCGAAGGCTATGCGTTGAAGACCTTCGGGGGGGAAGAAAAAAATTCGATCTGGACAGGACTTGCCCCCTCGGGGAAAGGCGTTTTAATGCGAAGTGGTGATGCTACCATGCGGCTACGCGCCTACGACGGAAGTCTTTTACACGCCTTTAATACAGGAACCCCAAATGCCGAGGTACGTCTAGCACCGGATTGTACTTGTGAAGAGCCCCTCTTCTCCGCCCCACATCTCATATCTGTTAAACCTGAAATTGCTGTCTATGCCAATAATGTTGAAACGGGAGAGGATAAGGAAGGAGCAATTCTTGATGAATTATCCTCAGTCCTCATTGCTGTTACCCCCTTTTGTTCAGAAAGCAAAAATGGAAACCCCAGCCGACAATTAATTCTTTGTAACGAGCCGGAAGAATGGGCCAGTGTTCAACTGTTAGATACCCAAGGAGAAGTCGTGGATTCTATACCGATTAGCGAACCCTCCTACGTAGGCTTTTCCGCTAACAGCAATCGCATACTGTTTGGTAGCCAATATGCGGATATCCCTGTGTCCCTGTGGGATCGATCTACCCGTACTAGGACTCCATTACCAGATGCAGCGCTCCCCTTTTTGGGACGTGGTTTTATCGACCCATTTTCCCCCGATGGGCAGCATTTTATCACCTACAATCAGGAACATGAGGCTGTAATGTGGGACTTAAAAGGCAAAGCTGTTCTATCTTTTGGCAAGGCTTCTCTGGGCATGTCTGCAGTTAGATTTTCTCCCGATGGTCAATACATATTGATGGGTTTTGAAAATGGAACTGCCAAGCTTTTTGATAGAAAGGGCAAGGTAGTAACTCATTATCGAAATCCAGCTAATACGGCGCAGGCCATAGCAGCGCTAAGGGTTTGTAATGCCGATTCCCTCGAATCTATACCGTATCAAATTGCCATCAAAGACGATGCCGACCTAGTCAACACTTGGGATTTTCAATTAGAGAAAGTGAGTATCTCCAAGACACCCCCTGATTGCTATGATTGGCAGGATCAATTAAGACTGACGGAGCTGCCACAACCAAAACCGTCATTTATCTTGCAGGGAACAGGACAGGGTAAGATAATCTGTAAAAACAAACTATCGGATCAAGAAATCGCAACCTTGATCATAGTAGACAGTAGCGATTGGGTGGTCACTACGCCAGGAGGCTTATTCGATGCTTCCCCTGGTGCCATGCGCCAACTCCACTATGTCGTTTTTTATGATAATGTATACGAAGTTATCGAACTGGAGCAGCTCAAAACGCGCTACTACGAGCCTGGCCTACTACAAAAGCTATTGGGTTTTTCCGAAGATCGAATCCGACCTGTCGCTGATTTTGACACGGTCAAACTATACCCTCAGATCATCAATCCTAAAATTCTCAAGAACCAACTTACTTTAAAGCTAAAGGAACGAAATGGTGGAATTGGAAAGGTGAGTATTTTCATCAATGGAAAAGAGGTCGAGTCCGAAGCCAATCTGCTACCCAGGCGTTTTGAAGGTCCTCGATATGATAGCACACTTACTTTCGACCTCCTACCCTTTCAGAATTACCTACTCAGAGATAGTACGAATATCATCAGTATCCGGACCTACAACGAGGAAGGCTGGCTAAAGAGCAGGGCTGTAAACCTAGAATACCAAGCAAAATCTCCTTCTACCAAAGGAACAGGACGTACTGAATCAGCACCCAGCGACAGGCAAAAACTGCGACCGAAGCTATATGTAGTCTGTATCGGAACCTCAGAATATGCTGGCGATAAACTTGACCTTTCCTACGCCGATCAAGACGCCATCATGATGGCACAGGCGCTTCAGTTAGCCGGACGGGCCTTGCATCGTGACAGCCTCGAGGTACATTGTCTTTCCACCGCGCCACCTCCTAGTCACTCAACTTTAACAAGCTCAGCTATCCATTGGCACGATGCGAAAAAACAACAGGTAGAAGGCGTATTTCAAAGTATTCGAAAGGAAGCTAAAGCCGAAGATGTGGTCGTTGTTTATCTATCTGGACATGGTGTAACCCGAGGAGGTAAAGATGAAACGGAGTTCTATTATTTAACACAGGGCGTTGCGAGCGAGGATGATCTGAGTGATCCGGCCACACTTACGGCTTACACTATTTCCTCCAATGAGCTAACACAATGGATCAATAAGATTCCAGCACTAAAGCAGGTACTTATCATTGATGCTTGCAATTCCGGCTCGGTAGTCGACAACCTCATGGCTGGCACCAAAGCCCTTAATTCCAACCAAATCCGCGCCTTGGATCGCATGAAGGATCGTACAGGGCTCTTTATCCTTTCGGGCAGTGCCTCTAACAAGGTAAGCTACGAAGCCAGCGAGTTTGGCCAAGGCTTGCTCACCTATGCCCTACTGGAAGGTATGCGGGGGAGAGCCGAGGGTGACCTTGATGTCATGGAACTTTTCCAATATGCGCGCGATAAAGTACCCGAACTAGCTAAGAGTATCAATGGCATACAAACCCCCATGTTAGGCTTCCCTCGGCAAGGGGCTAGCTTCCCTATAGGCCTCCTGCCTGACTCAATCAAAGCAAAGATCCCTATTGGGAACAAGAAGCCCGTAATCATTCGCAGTACCTTCCTAAATGAAACTACTTTCACCGACGATCTACAGATTGCGAAAAAACTAGAACAGCTATTCATCGAAGAATCTCAAAAAGGCGCTGATGCCGATATGATCTATGTCGATGTATCTTCCTATCCTAATGCTTATTCCTTAACGGGCCTCTATGATACTTCTGGGGAGAAAATCACCATTAAACTAAAGCTATTCAAAGGTGGTAAACCCGTCGCAGATCTGCGGATACCGCCAGCGAATTCAAGTGAGGAATTAGTGGAATTGATTGAGGGCGAACTTTTATTTGAGATAGAATAGCCTACCTCGATTCCCTTTTTGCTAAGGAATCATCCGCTCATATTGTAAATTGCAGAAGTCCGCGACCCCTTATTAGTATTCAAGACTACCTACAAATGAACAGACTACTATTATTTCTTATTCTATTTTCTGCTTCCCCCCTATTTGCACAAACACCTAGCCTTGTTGTACCAGTGGGGCATGTCAATCCGGTGACAACGATCGCTATCTCCCCAGATGGCAAATACATTCTATCCGGAGATAACAATGGCGTGATCAACCTCTGGTTGACCGAGACTGGCGCCAATATCTTCACGCAGCAGTACAGTGGGTTGTCAGATTTGCAATTCACGTCCGATTCCAAAAGGTTCATGGCAAGTAGCTTTAGACTGATTACTAGCTGGGACCTATTCACCCAGGATACGCTTTTTCATATTAAACCTACTGGCAATGGTTGGTTCCGAGGAGCTCAACTTTCCGGTGATGATCGGGACCTATTTATCGTTAGTGGCGATACGCTTCAGCAATGGTCTTTGGCTACCAAAAGGCTTACCCAATCCAATCCTTTACCAAGTGAAAACGATGGTGTTTTTCATGCGGAACAAAATCTTTTGCTCAGTAAAAGCGAGTATGGAGCATCCAATCCAGCGATCTTCGTCTTGGATTGTAAGACAGGGAAAACAGTAGAAGAAATCAGTTTGCCAGCGGGAGAGTCCTCCTCATTCAGCGCCAAGGCCTTTTCTCTAGATGGACAACGAGTTTTAATACAAAATGGCGATGGCTCAGCGGCTCAACTCTTGGTTTGGTCCCGTACGCAAAAGGCCTTTATTGACACGCTGTCCCTTGAAGTACCTTTCAATCCATTTGATTCTAAAGAGTTTTTAGCCTATGCATCTTCAGGTAATCAGATTCTGGTGGAAACACCCGGCGATATGATACAGGAATCCAGTGGAGGCATCATTAGGATGACCAACTATGGGTCGGGCACCATGGAACTTTGGGATCTAGAGGATAATGAGATAGTCACCACCTTTGCTGGTCCAAATTCGGGCGTACTAGATGCGGCCTTTTCAGCAGACGGAAAAAAGCTAGTAGCCGGGAGTCGAGACGGCATTGTAAGAGTTTGGGATGTTGCTACCGGTAAATTATTAAATGAGATTGGTAAAAGTAGGTTGAAAACAGTAAAACAGAATGAGTTCTTTGCAGATGATCGACGATTCCTGACCAAAGCAGATGACAATAAGGTACGCATCTGGGATTTGAATAGTGGACGTATACAGCATTCATTTGAAGCCCCCGAGACTTGGCGGTATGGAACCCAGTACTCAAATGATAAATCTATATTCCTGAGTACGGATTCGGATAGTATCCATATCTGGGATGCCAAATCACTTGACATAAAAAAATCTTTAGCCAGTCATCAAATCCATGAAAGGTCATTGGCTTTTTCCAATAATGGTCAAAAATTGGCAGGTACAAGTAGCAATAATGAACTAATTATTTGGGAGCTCAACACGGGGAAAGTAAGCCTTAAATTGGCGGGGAATGCAGATCCAACTCCCTTTGATTGTCCCTATGGATGTACTTTGCTCTTCTCAAAGGATGGGTCCCATATTTACCTGACCGACGAATCCGGGAAAACTCAAATTAGGGAAACACAAGATGGAAAATTAGTCTCCACCATACCTGCTAATCCTTCTAAGTTCGGTGGTCTCCAGCCGATCCTTTCCCACACCCTGCTAGATGAAAGTGGCCGCTACTTTAGTCGATTCTATAGCATGTCAGAATCTCATTTTGGCGAATCTTTTGCCTGTGTAGAGAATTGGGATATGGAAAAAAATCAGCCCCTGACCGAGGCAGACACTTGCATTGGACGTTTAGGGTCTCCAAAACTAGCGGTGCTAGATGGACATGGTATTGCTACTCAATCTACTTCAGCAGGATACGCTGTCCCCTTACATCAGAAACAAGGGGCATGGCTGAACGAAACACATTCCCTGAAAGGCCATAGAGCAAATTTAAATACACTGGCGAGCGCTAAAAATGGGCGTTTGCTGGCTAGTAGTAGCGACGATCGAATGACTAAACTGTGGGATATTGGTGAACAATCCTCCGACTCACAGCCGCAAGAAATAGAGGCATTGGCAACGCTATTCCATCTTGACTCTACCGATTGGGTGATCACCTCTCCCAATGGCTTGTTCGATGCTTCGCCAGCCGCCATACTAGAGTTGCACTATGTAGTCCCCTATGGCCAAGAATGGGAGGTGATTGAACTGGAACAATTGAAAAGCAGATATTACGAACCAGGGCTACTACCTAAACTCATGGGCTATGCCAATGAGCGTATGCGGCCAGTCGAAGCTTTCCAAACAGTGGAACTCTATCCAAAAGTGGAAGCTCAAATAAAGCAGGATGAGCTGCAGGTGAAACTGCACGCACGCAATGGCGGTATTGGCCAATTGAGTATATTCATTAATGGTAAGGAAGTCGAAGAAGAGATTAATCCCCTACCCCGCCTGACCAATGGCAAGAGAGATAGTATCATCCAATATGATTTAGCGCAACATCGCAATTACTTACTGCAACACCCCGACAGTATCAATATCATTTCATTGAGAGCCTATAACGAAAGAGGTTGGTTGAAAAGTCGTTCTATCGACCTACCCTATCGCCCCGACCCCAGTTCCAAGGGACAACTCAACTCAACCAATACCAGCCCAGATTGGATCGGCAGAGCTCGGCCGAAATTGTATATGATCGCGGTTGGGACCTCCGAGTATACTGGTGATCAACTCGATCTCGCTTACGCCGATCAAGATGCTAAAATGATGGCCAAGGCGATGCAGTCCATTGGGACGGCCTTATTCCAAAATGGAGATAGTTTAGAAGTGTATTGCTTTTCTACGGATCAGGTCAAGCCCAACGACTTTCAAGACAGTCCCATACAATGGCACTTTGCTTCCAAAACTAACATTCAGAACATCTTCAGTAAGATCAAGCAAAAAGCCAAGGCAGAGGACATTATCATGGTGTATTTATCCGGCCATGGAGTGAGTAAAGGAGGGACCGAGGAAACACAGTTCTACTATCTGACCCAAGGTGTGAGTAGTGAAGATGATTTGAATGACCCCGCGACGCTCGATGCCTTCACCATCTCCAGTCGTGAAATGACGAAGTGGATCAATGACATCCCGGCCTTAAAACAAGTACTCGTGATCGACGCCTGCAATTCAGGCCAAGTCATAGAAAACTTGACCGGTGGCTCCAAACGACTCAACTCCAGCCAAATTCGCGCCCTGGATCGCATGAAAGACCGTACCGGCATGTTCATTCTGGCGGGTAGTGCATCTGATAAGCTTAGCTATGAAGCCAGTGAATATGGCCAGGGCCTATTGACCTACGCCCTACTACAAGGGATGCTAGGGGTCGCCACTCGCAAAGATGATCGAGGAAAAGACATTGTGGATGTCATGAAGCTATTCCAATACGCCCGGGATCAAGTCCCTGAATTGGCGGCCACCATCAATGGCATTCAAACCCCCATGCTCGGTTTCCCAGGGCAAGGCGCCAGCTTTGATATCGGCATTTTAGATGAGTCTGCTAAAGCGAATATTCCCATTGGCAACAAAAAGCCGGTAATGATTCGCAGCACCTTCCTCAACAAAACCACTTTCAAAGATGATCTCCACTTGTCCGACAAGCTAGAAGCCGCCTTTCGTGAGTCCTCGGCTCAGGGCGCTGACGCCAACCTCATTTATGTAGATGTGAATAGCTATCCCAATGCCTATTCTCTGGCGGGAATTTATGATACCTCTGGGGATTCAATCACCATTGAGTTGCGCTTGTTTCACGGAGATGAAGATCCGATTGTATTGCAGATACCTAAGGCCAAGGATATTGAAGAGTTGGTGGATTTGATCTTAGGAGAGGTAGAGTTTGAGATATACTGATAGCCAAATATTAGACCGTCTACCTCTTATGTGACTTCTGTTCGTCAGGTTAGTACTTTGCCTTCAGCTTGCGCCTCAGGCTTCATACCTTACCGAATGAATGTGGGACTTCCACCCGCTAAACATGCGCCACACCTGCTGGTAAACAATCAAAAAAGACTTCCGAAGCTGAGCTCCGGAAGTCCGATTTTAAATTCTATTTTTTTCGATTAATGCTGTATTACAATAACGGAAGTCGTTATCAGTTTTCTGTCTTCTAATTGTAGGCTAATTAAATACAAGCCATTTCCATATTTCCCAAGTTCTATAGGTAATAGGCTTTCGATACCTTCCAACTGTATCGATTCCAATACCTGGCCAAGTCGGTTTTGAACACGTATCAGCCCTCTCTGACCTTCATAATCACTTAAGTCTACTTGCACGGTATTGAAGGTTGGATTAGGGAATACGGTAAGTTTTGAATCCGTAACAGCCTCCTTACTACTTGATGCTTGTTCCAATTGGAAGGAATTAGCAACACCTGGATTAATTAAGGCTTGATTTTCACCTAAGGAACATCTATCATAGCTAGCATTAATACACTGAATTCCAGCATAAATTTCATCTACAATAGTAGGACCTGTAGTATTTCCAATTACTAGATTAGCTAATCGCAGGAATCGATTGACCGTCGCATCACTGCGCAAGAATTGATTCAAAACTGGGGCAAATTCACAATCTAATTCACTTAGTAAAGTACTACCTAAGGCAGGATTTAACCTGATATTGATAGATAGATTAAGTATTTCTCCTAGTAAAGGATTCACAATATGCCCTTCATCATCTAATAAATCTGAACTAATCCCACAAGCCTCGTCGGTGTCAAAAGCACCACTTTCCAAAACAGCTGGAACATCTCCAGACGCTGGTAACCAACCCAAAAGGCAATCTGTATTCTCAGCATTGACAATCAATTGATTTCGGACATTTCCAATTCGAATTGGATCAGCAATCCCATCTCCATTGATATCCGTGTCCAAAGCGTCTTTAATCAATGATAAAGAAGAACTGGTAATTTGTTGAACACAATTACTCGTATTTCCACAAGCATCAACAGCAGTGAAAGTTCGGGTAATTTGACATTCTAAATCACAGCTCCCACCAGTAATTACATCTTCAAAGGAAAGTCTTGCATTAGGATCACAATTATCCACAATCGAAGCCATTCCAGTAATTTCCGGCAAATCAATATCTGAACAGCTTACCCTGATGTCTTCTGGACAAGTAATTGCCGGGGCCTCATCATCAACTACGGTCAAAACCTGAGTTAAGGTTTCAGTATTACCGCATCGATCAAGTAAGGTGAAGGTTCTCGTAATGGTATATTCAAACTCCGAGCAACTTTCATCACTAAATTGAGTCGATACTTCTTCTACTGTAATCGTTGGGTTAGGATCACAGTTATCTGTAATGATTAAATCTGGAAGCGCAGGGATATCATTACAAGATACAGTGGCATCAGTAGGACAATTCGTACATATTGGCGCTTCTTCATCTTTCAATTTGTTGATAGTTTGTGTACACGTACTTGTATTACCAAATTGATCAGTAGCAATGAATGTGCGCTCAATGCTAAATTCATCCTCGCAACTTCCTGGAATCACTACTTCCTCTAATACTTCCACCCTTACCTCTCCACAATTATCCGTGGCCGTAGCAAAACCAGTATTGGCTGTATCTGTAGAACTATCACAACTAACGTCTACATTAGCTGGGCAGCTGATGATTGGGTTTTCATTATCTTCTACAGTAACTGTAAATACACAAACCACCACATTACCACTTGCATCTGTTGCGCTATAGACTTCTTGAGTAACTCCGATCGGGAAGTCCTTTCCGGAGCCTATTCCTGAATCCAGAATAACTGTGGGATCTGGACAATTATCGGTGGCAGTTGGCAATTCGTAGGTTACAAAGGCAGTACAAGAACCAGGATCATTTTGTACAACGATATCTGGCACACAGGTTAATTGCGGATTTTCAGTATCATTAATCGTAATGGTAAAGGAACAGTTTTCCACAGTCCCGTCACTAAATATGGCCTCGTATGCTTCAGTCGTCACACCAAGCGGAAATACGGATCCAGAACCTAGGCCTTCCAATTGGGTAACGGTAATACCTGGACAGTTATCAAATCCTTCAGGGTCGGCATAAGTAACAACAGCTGCACATTCCATGATGTCAGTTGATACGACTATGTTATCGGGACATACAAATGCGGGTTCTTCTAAATCAATAACCGTTACAGTAAATGAGCAACTTACTGAATTCCCACTTGCATCCACAACTACATAGGTTTCCAGATTATCCCCAATAGGGAATTCACTACCTGAACCTAAACCTTCTAGTTGAGTCATGGATATCTCCGGACAATTATCCATAGCGATAGGAGTCGCGTATTCCACCAAAGCCGAGCACTTCATAGGATCTGTTCCCACTTCAATATCCGCAGGACAAGTCAAGACAGGTGCTTCGGTATCATTAACGGTTACAGTGAAGATACAAGTTGTCATATTACCAGCAGCATCAACGGCTTCGTAGACTTCAGTGGTTTCTCCTACCGGGAATAAAGCCCCAGAACCTAAACCCTTCACTTGACCAAATGTCGCAATTTCACAATTATCAGTCGCCACAAGATCCTCATAAGTAACAGTTCCACCACACTCGCCTGGATCTGTCGATACATTAATATCTCCAGGACAATTTATGCCAGGAACTTCCGTATCACTTACGGTTATGGTAAATGTACAGACGGCAGTATTACCGGCTTCATCTTGAGCGGCAAACACTTCTAAAGTTGACCCCACAGGGAAGGAGGTATTAGGACCTAATCCTTCTTGTTGAGAAACCGTTACTCCCGCACAGTTATCCGTTGCCGTTGGAAAAGTATAAGGAATAATAGCTGAACAGGCTCCAGGATCAGTAGACACTGCGATATCTGTAGGACAGGTTAATACAGGTATTTCACCATCAACCACTGTGATATTGAACGAACAAGAGGACTTATTGCCTGAATCATCTACCACTTCAAAGGTCTCCGTTGTTGTTCCCAATGGGTATTCACTTCCATCGCCAAAGCCAGCCAGTTGAATGGGCACTACATCCGTGCAATTATCAGTAGCTGTAACAGCTTCATAATTTACCACTGCTGCACATAAACCAGGATCAGTTGATACCACCAGGTCATCTGGGCAAACTAAATCAGGCATTTCGGTATCCTTAACAGTAACCGTAAATTCGCAATTTACTGTATTCCCCTTTGCATCCGTAGCCGCATAACTTTCGATAGATACGCCTAGTGGGAAGGTTGCTCCATTTCCAAGGCCTGCTAAAAAGTCTACTACCACTCCTGGGCAGTTATCAGTAGCCGTCGGCTCACTATAACTTACTACAGCAGCACAGTCTCCAGGATCTGTATCTACTTCAAAGTCAGTGGGGCAAGTTATGGTAGGCATTTCAGTATCTTCAACTGTAACAGTAAAGGAGCATGAGATAGTGTTTCCAACTGCATCGGTGGCCGTATAAGATTCAGTTGTTACGCCGATTGGGAAAACACCTCCAATTCCAAGACCTTCTTCAAAGGCTGTCGTGACGCCTGAGCAATTATCTGCTGCGGTAGGTTCATCATAGATCACCATAGCAGTGCATTCTCCTGGGTCTGTTGATACGATAAGATCTGTCGGACAGCTAATGGTAGGCGCCTCCGTATCTTCTACGGTAACAATAAATGTACAAGGCGTAACATTCCCACTACCGTCTGTGGCTTCATAGGTCTCTTCTGTACTGCCTATCGGGAAGCTTGCTCCTGAACCCAATACATTATCTATGAAAATGTCCACCGAAGAGCAATTATCGGTTGCTGTAGGTAAGTCATAGGTGACAATGGCAGAACATTCGCCAGGATCAGTAGAAACCGTGATTTCTTCTGGACAAAATATTGCTGGGGCTTCTGTGTCTTCCACCGTAACAGTGAAGCTACAAGTGACCATCGTCCCATCGGAGAAACTGGCTTCAAATGACTCTTCCGTAACACCCAGTGGGAAAACTGCACCTGAACCCAAACCTACTGTTTGGTTGATGACAATACCTGGACAGTTATCTATGCCACTTGGGTCTACGTAATTGACTATAGCGGAACATTCGCCAGGATCAGTTGAAACCACAATATCATTCGAGCATAAAAAAGAAGGTGCTTGGGTATCTTCTACTGTGATGATAAATTCACAACTCGTTTCGTTTCCACTAGCATCTGTAGCTTTAAAGATTTGAGTGGTTGTCCCAACGGGGAATGCAGCACCTGTACTAAGCCCAGTTGTTCGAACAATAGTCAAACCATCATCTACTGTACTACAATTGTCAACTGCTGTTGGATCTTCATAATTAACAACTGCCGTACACAAACCAATAGCGGTTTCAACAATTGTATTGGATGGGCAAGTTAAAACAGGAGCTTCGGTATCGTTTACCGTGACCGTAAAGCTACAAGAAACAGTATTTCCAGCAGCGTCAGTAGCGGTAAAGGTCTCCGTACTCATCCCCACAGGGAAAGTACCTCCCGTTCCTAGACCATCTTTTAATATAGTAACTACATCAGGGCAATTATCAGTAGCTATTGGAGAACTATAGTCTACTACCGCCCCACAAATACCGGGATCACTTTCTACGGTTATGGCAGGAGGACAAGTTAAGACTGGAGCCTCGGTATCATTCACCTTAATTGTAAAGCTACAAATAGCGGTATTTCCAGCAGCATCTCTAGCCTCATATATTTCAGTACTAAGCCCAACAGGGAAAATCGCTCCAGGTCCTGATCCGCTCGTAAGGGCGACGGAAAACCCTGAACAATTATCCGTTACGGAAGCAATATCATAGTCCACTACCACTTCACAGGCACCTAAGGCACTTGATACTACAATATCCGCCGGGCAAGTAATCACCGGATCTTCCTCATCATTCACCGTAATATTAAAACTACAAGTAGAAGTATTCCCAGCCAGATCTGTAGCCTGATAGGAAATGGTAGTTGTACCTACAGGATAAGAAGAACCACTTCCTAGACCAATATTGGGTACTAAAACTCCTAGGCGATCGAATTCCATCACCCATCGTCTCCTCGTTACAATTTTCTGATCATTCCACACGCCATCTTGTTCAGCATTTAGTTCGGCATAATCTTCGTCAAATGAATCATTCGGTTCCCCTGAACGCCAATTGGTAAAATTAACTGCCTCTCCCGTTTCCCAAATAAAATCACCTTCTATCCCTCGGTCTGTAAACCCAATCCATACATTATTGCTACCTAAAACACTAGTTAAGAAATCATTCTCTTCTGGAGAAGTAACCGTTGCCAAGTGACCACCACGATCCATAGATTCACTGATCGCATCTTCTGCTAGGGCTGTCGCATCTGATAAAAAATATTGGCTCCCGCCAAACTCTCCCAAGAAGGTAAATCCAGGGATATCTTCAGGGATCAAGGTGCAATTATCTGTTATTTGAGGAATTTCAAATGTTACATTTGTTTCACAGGCTCCCGGATCG
>ENA-UENT01000708-UENT01000708.1-marine-metagenome-genome-assembly--contig:-NODE-708-length-15034-cov-3.125992_pt1 | contig 15034 bp, 11 predicted proteins | sample MGYA00237879_ERZ529330 | MGnify/ENA primary metagenome ERZ529330 (study PRJEB26372, sample SAMN05368345) | marine metagenome | biome: cultured habitat; feature: ocean water; material: water; isolation... | reverse complement strand
CGCCAATTGTAATTGTGCAGGCACCTATGTGGATGCAGACCAAGATGGTTTCTGCGTTGGAGAAGACGAAGATGATAACGATCCTTGCAAGCCGGATGCAAGCGCAGGAGAGTGTAGTCCATGTACTATCATTTCCTTTGAAGATTTTGAATCCGGATGGGGCTTTTGGAATGATGGAGGAAGTGATTGTTCTATATCCTCCGTCTATGCCTATAGTGGAGGATTTAGCGCTAGAATTCGTGACAATTCCGCCCTAAGTAGTTCTTTCTTTACCAATAACATAGATCTAAGCACCTACGAATCCGTCGAAATCAGTTTCACTTACGTTGCGAGTTCTATGGATAACTCAACAGAGGACTTCTGGCTACAAATCTCTACTGATGGAGGTGCCACCTACTCTATTTATGAGGAATGGAACTTAGGGGATGAATTTGAAAATAACATTAGATACTTCGAAACGGTCAACATCTCCAATATCAACTTCAGCAGCTTGACTCGTTTCCGTTTCACCTGTGATGCTTCCAGTAATGGAGACCTAGTGTACATTGATGACGTGCAAATAAAAGCTTGTACTAATGCAGGTACCTGTACTCCCGGTAGCAGCTGTGATGATGGATTAAGCTGTACGGTGAACGATGTATTTGATGCCAACTGTAACTGCGCAGGTACCCTTCAGGATAGTGATCAGGATGGGGTCTGCGATAGTGATGATATTTGTCCTGGCTCCGATGACAATGCGGACGTTGATGGAGATGGAATACCCGATGGCTGTGATAGTTGTGATGGCAATATCGCTGGAACTAGCTGTGATGATGGGGATGCATGCACCACTAATGACGTTTACGATGCTGATTGCAACTGTGCTGGAACCTATGCGGACAGTGATCAAGATGGTGTCTGCGATGCCGATGATATCTGTCCTGGGCATGATGACAATATCGATGCAGATGGTGACAGTACTCCAGACGGTTGTGAGGGTTGCGATGGTAGTTTGGCAGGAACACCCTGTAATGACAACGACCCTTGTACCGTTAACGATATCTATGATGCCAATTGTAATTGTGCAGGCACCTATCAAGATGCCGACAATGATGGCTACTGCGTTGGGGAAGATCCAAATGACAATGATGATTGTATTCCGGATGCGAGCGGCATTGACTGTGGAGATCCATGTACGATAATTGATTTTGAAGATTTTGAAAGCGGCTGGGGAATATGGAATGATGGCGGTTCAGATTGTACACGATCTACCGTCAATGCGTATAGTGGCAATTTCAGTGCTCGGATTCGAGATAATTCAGGCAGCTCTTCTTCCTTCTATACAGATGATCTTGACCTAAGTGCCTTTACGAGCGTAGAAGTTTCCTTTACCTACATCACCTCTTCGATGGACAACAGCAACGAAGATTTCTGGCTTGAGGTTTCCACAGATGGCGGTAGTACTTATAGACAAGCGGAAGAATGGAACCTGGGTGATGAATTCGTTAACGATCAGCGTTATTTTGAGAAGGTATTAATCAATGACTTCACCTTCACCAGCAACACAAGACTCCGATTTATCTGTGATGCTTCCGCTAATGGAGATTTGGTTTACATTGATGATGTTGAAATCAGGGCATGTATTGGCGATGTCACCTGTACCCCTGGTACGGCTTGCAATGACGGCCAATCCTGTACTATTAATGACACCTATGATGCTGATTGTAATTGTGTCGGAACCTTCCAGGATAGCGACCAGGATGGCATCTGCGATCAGGACGATCAATGCCCTGGCTTTGATGACGGCTTGATCGGTACGGCTTGTAATGACAATGATCCATGTACCGTGAATGACGTGTACACTGCTAACTGCGGGTGCGCTGGCACCTATCAAGATGCTGATAATGACGGGCTGTGTGTCGGAGAGGACCCTGATGACAACGACCCTTGTAACCCAGATGATACTGCCGGTGCTTGTGGTGGTGGTGGTGGCGGAGACTGTGTCATCATTGACTCGGAAGACTTCGAAAGTGGTTGGGGTATCTGGATAGATGGTGGTTCAGACTGTCGTCGCAGTAGTAGCGACGAAGTCTATGCCAACAGTGGTGTTTATTGTGTTAGACTGCGAGATGACTCTGGAACATTCTCTTCTACTTATACACAATCCTTGGATCTCAGTAGTTATGCTAGTGTAGAATTCTCCTTCTCCTATCTCCCCCGATCCATGGATCAGGTAACCGAGGACTTCTGGTTACAGGTGTCCACGGATGATGGCGTGTCTTACAGCACCTATGAAGAGTGGAATCTAGATGATGAATTTGTCAATGATCAGCGTTACAATGAAACCGTGATTATCTCCGGCATTAACTTCACCAGTACCACTAGATTCCGAATCATGTGTGACGCCTCTTCAAATACCGATTATGTTTACATTGATGATGTCGTCATAAAGGCTTGCCCGGACAACCAGTCCGTGAGCACCAAAACTTCGGGCGAGCAAACCTTACCGGCGGCAGAATCTAGGACAGAAACAACCCCATATAAGGAGTTGGCCACCGAACTCAACGTTCACGTGAAACCGAATCCATTCCAAGATGAATTGAGGTTGCTAATTGATCGTCCAAGTCCGAGCATGAAGCGAGCCATTCTCCGAATTACAGATGTAAATGGTCGTATCGTGTATCAACGCTTTGACGCTCCGTTCAATGAGGAATTTGTGATTATACCACATAAAGGCTGGACACCAGGCATCTATTTTGTCCTAGTTCAAGCTAGTCACTTGACGGAGACTTTACGCATTGTGAAGCAATAACACACCTTCAATATAGACGCATTGCCCCTTGCCTTTTGGCGAGGGGCTTTTTCTTTCAAGGCTACTCTTTCCAAATAGGTGACTCCTTTTTACTCAGACGCAATAGGAAGGTATTGGGTTAGCTTCTAGATTAGGGTTGTTGATAGGCCAAGTAGCAGCCAGTACTATTTCTCCAAGATTAAAATAATTCGACGGGAATTCTGGTCAAAAGCCCGTCCATCCCAGTGCCCAAAATCTTTTGTGATGGAGAGGCCCGCCATTTTCGAGAAACGGTCAATATCAGTATAGTTGAACAGCGTCATAGAAAAAGGAACCTCATAGCGTTTTCCATCTTTCAGGTAGGTCCTTTGATTGAGCGTAGTACCCGTTTTGGGATCAAAGGACAATCGATCAACCATCATATCCTCTCCCCTTTCAACAAGACTGAATGGCACCAATTCTTTCAGGATATGATCTCTGTTCTTGATATCTAAAAAGAGTTTCCCTCCCGATTTCAAAGCCTTAGACATCCGCTTCATCAAGTCTAGAGCTTCTGCCCTACTGAAAAATCCAAGTGTATTGAAAAGCAAAATGATAGCATCAAATTCTTCATGATACTCCAGCGTAAGGATATCTCGACATTGATAGTCTATCTCAAGCCCCTGCTCTTTGGAGGCCTTCCTTGCCAATTGAATAAACTCCTGATTGAGATCCCAAGCCGTGACTTTTATCTCACGTTTAGCTAAAGCAGTAGCGTGCCTACCATGCCCGCAGGCTAGATCTAGCAGAGAATGTCCATTCTTTAATCCTAAGTTTTCACACATAAAATCACACTCGACCTGCGTCCTTTTATCACTCAGCATATCTTCGTGGAAATACAAATACAGGCGAGCTCGGAACAGCTCATCTAGGGCTTCTATTGAATTACTCATCAGTGGTTTTTAGGAGAAAGCATTAGTATACTAGATTGAACAATAGTACATCAGGATTTATCAGGCAGAAGGACACCAGGATTCATTATCCAACTCGGATCAACCGATTTCTTTGCGGCACTCAGCATCTCACCAAACAAGGGGGTATGTTGCTGGGCATAAAAGGGCTGATGGTCCTTGCCAACGGCATGATGGTGCGTAATCGTTCCACCACTATCGATGATGGCTTGCGAAGCTGCTCGTTTGATCGCATCCCACTGTTCCAGTTGTTTACCAGGTGTGCCTTTGGCAATGACAGTGAAGTAGGGCGCAGGGCCATCAGGATAAATATGAGTAAAGCGACAGGTTACGGTGCCTACTCCACAATGTTCCTGGATGGCATCTTGAGTGGCCTGTTTGACCTTCTTATAGAAATTTGGGTATTGGTCCCAAGTAACAGCCGTTTCAAAGGTTTCGACTACTAAGCCTAGTTTAACTAGTTGATCCCGGAGATAAGGCGCCAAAAGGAAAGAGTTCTTCCAAGCATCGCCTTTATCACTTCGCTCCGTAGCGGTCAATCTTTTTTCATCCCAGCTTCCACCGTGTTCCTTACATAGAGCAAGTGCCTCCTGCATCCAATAAGTGACATCCCGTTGGTGAGATTCAAAACCAACTATCAAGACCGCAGATTGACCATTCCCTAAGCCGTTGCTATAGGCCTCCATCGCATCAATTAATCTGGCATTAGAAGGGTTTAGCCCAGATTGAGCCAATGCTCTGGCTCCAGCGGCACCTGCCTTGAAAGTGGGGAAGGAAACGGTGACGGTCTTCTTGTACTTTGGTATACTTTGCAAACGCATCCAGGCAGAAGTAATGATCCCCAGTATACCTTCTGAGCCGGTGATCAGTCTTTCTTCGCTAGGTCCCGCACCAGAGCCAGGCAGCCGCCTGGTTTCCAATTTGCCATTCGGGGTAACCATAGTCACTCCTTGGACAAATTCGTCTATATGGGTATATAAGGTGGCAAAGTGCCCACCAGATCGAGTGGCTATCCATCCTCCTAAAGTGGAAAACTCAAAACTCTGCGGATAATGTCGAAGGGTCAAACCATGCAGCTTTAACGTCTTTTCCAAAGCAGGGCCAAAGATGCCAGCTTGGATGTGAGCTGAGCGCGATTCGGCATCTATACTCAACACCTTGTCGAAGTGCCGCATATCTACGGAAATCACGCCCTGATAGTGGCTACTATGCGTCGGCTCTGTGCCTCCACAGACGCTACTCCCGCCACCATATGGGATCAGAGAAACCCCATTGGCCGCAGCAAATTGCATTAAATCAATAATATCATCTTCCGTACTAGGATAGGCCACATAATCTGGCGGATTCGGAAACAGTCCATGCAGTCCTCTCCAGATGTCTCTAAATGCCTTTCCATAACTATGGCTGGCCCGATCGAAATTAGTACTAGAGCAAATATTTGATAGTCCCTCTGGCAAAGTAAATCGAGGGAGTCGGAGGTTAAGATCTTCTACCTTAGTGGGGATCAACTCCTCAAATTTTTCAATTTGAAAGAGTTGTTTCATCATATTGGTGTAGTTGGCTAGCGTTTGCGTGGGAAACGGAAAGTCTTCATATCCCCAGCCCCAGTAGCTGCGTTGGTTAGGCATTTGTCTATTTTTTGGACGAATGAAAGGACTAAAGTCTCAGTCGGTGTATGGCAGACGGGCATACCAAATGTAAGGAAAATGCTGAAACAAAACCTAGTGCAAACGCTGGGAAGGAAAGAGAGCGAGCGTTAGCAGAAGTAGTAGAGGGGTACAAACATAGAAAACCTCCAGAACTGAGACCGTAAAAAAATTTTAACGGCCTATCCTGGAGGTTAATGCTAAAATATAAATAGGTTCATTCGTAAGTAGTGTGACAATAGATATTCCTAATTTTTAGGTATTGAATTTCACGACTACTTTTGTATCACTACTTATTCTATCACTTCTTCCGGAAGAATATGTCTCCACTAACTGTCTCTAGGTCAATTGCTGCCCCTCCGCCATTCAAGGCAGCGGTAAGGTGCTTATTGAAGGCATTACTGCTCTTATCCAGTTCTACATCAAAGTCTGTGTAGATTTCCCCGGTTACTGATTTAAAATAAAGATTAGAAGCCAAGGATTCCTTCATCCCTAGATCAATGAAGCCACTAATGCTTTTCGCCTTTACTGGGCCTTTGATGTTTTTGAGTTCAATATTGCCAGCGATAGTTTCGAGCGTCAAGTCGGCACCTTTAGGCATCATGATCTCAAACTCCAGTTTGAAGCAAATACAATCACCATATTCATTTTGATCATCCTCATCACAACTCCAACAGTTATATTTTTTGTTGTTGAAGAAGTTCTTAGCGTAATCAGTTTCTATAATTAATTGGCTTCCCATTTCCTGAATTTCCATTTGATGGATCTTTAGGTGAGCTTCCTTTTCATAAGTAATAATGGTCTTGAGCAAGAGTTCTGATTTATCCCACGAACTCACCTTGATATCGGATGCAAACTTCAAATTCATCTTCGCCGAACGATTGGCATTCCAAGCAAAAGTTTTCTCTTCTATCTTTTGCTGTTGCGCAAATAATAGGTTAACGCTAAAGAAAAGCAAACAGAAAGATGCAATTATTTTATTCATGAGTTTAGAGGTTTTCTGATTTACAATCGGGTAATTTCTTAAGAGGATTTACTTCTTCCTTAGATAAATGGAGCTACTTACCGCATTCAGCGCCAACTCTACCCCACCGCCATTCATATGACCACGACTCTTTCTTCTTCCTATGGCTCGTAATCCATCTTTCTCATCTCCGAAATCAATATCTAAATCGGTATAGATCTCTCCGGTAACCGTAGTGAGATCAAAGGTGGCAGCGGTGCTGGGGTCTAAGGTGACATCAATCCGACCACTAACGTTGGAAATAGCACTAGGTTTATCCTTGTTGAGTTTGGAAAAAATCACGTCAATACTACCTGCAGTGGAACTGGCAATTATTGGACCGCTGACCTGCTCCAGGTGAATGGGCGCGTTTTTGGAGCTGACTTCAATCTCACCAGAAAGATCGGTAAGCTTGAATGGTGTCCCACCAAAGAAATTGAGTTCTTCGATTTTCAAGGCCAATTGCTTGGGCACCTTCAACTTGATATGCATCTGGTGCGAAGAAGCCTTCTTGATGTACATGACACCTCCCCTAGTTTCCACCATAACCCCCATTCCAGTGTTATCCGTGGCTTGATTATACAAGGGGCGTAGCCCTTTAGCTCTCTCTGGTGGAGGCTGGTAGCCTTCTACCTCCAGGAGGACATTCTGTTGATTGTGACCTACAATCTCCAGGCCGGTCCGCTCCACTTGAATATCGAGGCGTTTAGCCCCATTTAAGGGAAAGGATTTTTGCGAGCCTTGCCCGCATAAGAATTGAGGAGTACTAGCTATCAGCAGGACCAATAGTCCGGATAGAATGAATCTAGAATGCATAGAACTTGTGAATTTGTATGTCTCTTAAACCCAAGATTTGATAGTCGGGTTAGCACTCGAAAGTCTAAGAGGCTGTCGTTATAGGATTAAACTTTTCGTATTTTTTCTTCTTTATAATAGAATACCGATACCTTCTGCGGCTTTATCTTTCACGATGTTCATCAACTCTTCTTTTTCCAGGAGTTGATGAAAGGCATTAATGGCTTCTTTCTTCCTTGCTTCAGTCAAAATTTCGATGATCGCAATTTGCACCTGCGGAAAGTCTTGTTTGTCTAGGCTAGTAATCATGATATCAATAACACCAGGTTCCTCGATGAAATCAGCTAAAGCATTTGCTGCCTTAAGGCGGACGTTGACATTAGGGTCATGATCAAGAACTTGCCGCAAGGCTTCAAGAATCTCATCATCTCGCTCCACTTGCTGTAGCGACACCCCCATAGCTTGCATTCGATTACTAGCGGAGGGGTTTTCTAGCATGGAAAGTGTCAACATACGTTGCGTTCTTTCAATCTCAGCTTCCAGGTACCCCATTCTTTCCTGTTGGGTCCAATTAAGATAAAGTGAGGACAATAGACTGATACAGATGAGGGCAATTGCTGCTGCTCCAGCCCACTTCCAATAAGAAGATAAGTTCCTAGTGCGGCTTCGTTCAGGCAAGTGTTCAACCCGGTCCAAGAAGGTATAGAATCCTTCATTCACCCGGCTCGGTACTGGTATTAGTTCCGGATTATTGAACTCCGCATAAAGCGCCTCCAACTGCTCTAGCTCTTGTCGCAGGGCAGGCTCCTCATTCAATCTATTGGTCAAGGTAGTTCGCTGAGCTACCGGTAAGGTACCTTCTAGATATTGAATGAGTAATTGATTATCAGTTAGTTCTTCCATATGCTTCAATCTTCCAGAGTGGTGAATACGTTCTTTAATCTTCCGATTGCTCGATGTACTTTAACTTTCACGGTACCTTCTTTGCAGTTCATGATCTCACCTATTTCACGGTAAGGAATTTTCTGAATCTTGGCCAACAACAACAATTCTCTATCATCTGGAGTCAATCGATCCATTGCTTTCCAAAGCTTGGCTTTGTCCTCGCGCTCTTCCATGTCCAAATCCACCCGCTTATTCTCCCCCTCAAGGTGCCCGCTTGAACTAAGCTTGGCTAGGGCTTTAGATCTGCTCAATTTCTTCCGTTGACTGGAAAAGAGAAGATTTCGCGCAATCTGAAAGATCCAAGCTCTAAAAGCTAGGTCTGGTTTATAGGTAGATCTGTATTTGATCATTCTTTCGAAAGCGGACTGCGTCATATCCTCGGCCAACTCCCGATCCGAAGTCTGGCGTAGAAAGAAATTATATAAAACCTGTTTCCATCGCTCAAACAATTGCGCGGCGGCTTGAAAGTTTCCCAACTGGAGTTGCTGCATGAGTGCTTCGTCGGACAAGGTGCTAGGTGATCAATTAAATAATTAACTTACTTTCCTCAACGAATACTTCGCTAAGTTCGAAAGGTTACAGTCTAAACTAAAAAAAGCGGCCCAAAGGGCCGCCCTATCCAGTGTATATTAAGAATAATAAAACGTAGATAACTAATAATCAATTCGGTACAATGAATCCTTATCCTATTTTGCTTGCATAAAAATTTGTTGTCACAATCTAAAAACTAGCCTGGGCAAGCCTCAGGTTACTTGCCCAGGTACTCACTAGCAGAAATTTGGATCTCATTTAGATGAACCAAACTCGATCCTCAACCTTACTTGTTCTTTATCTCTTCTAGTGCTTAACAAACTTCCGGCTCAAATCTTGCCCTCTCGTTTGCAAGCGAAGTATGTAAATTCCATCAGGTAGACTATTTACTTCCACGTTCAATCGATTTTCACCGCCCAAGAGATCACCGCTACGCTGCTGCATAAGCTGACCTTGCAAACTATATACTTGCAGTTGATAATCTGCACGCTGTGCGGAAGTCACCACTACATTCAGCTCGTCTCGTACCGGGTTAGGCATTAAGCGATCCAGGGTCGTCTTAAGCGTCAGTTTCTCCTCTTCTTCGGTATTGGAGACTATTCGGAATGATGGACTCGCCGTGAAATCATTACTTTCAAGATTAATGATCCCACTGTAGGTACTTTCACAGCCATTTTCCGTAGTAATCGTCAAAGTCACCGTATACACTCCACCAGCAGCATAAACATGGGAAGGGATAAATTCATTGCTTGTATTTCCATCTCCAAAATCCCAAGTCACACTGACTGCATCAGCCGAAGAAAGGTTAAGGAAGAACACCTGCAATGAATCTGGGTTGATAAATGGCAGAAACAATGCTCGACATTCGTCCTCGTACAAGATGTTGTCGGCCGTGGTTAATATCACGCTGATGCTACTGCTACATCCAGCGGCTGTCGTTACCGTCAGTGTCACCACATAAACCCCGGGTTCCGTGTATTGATGCACTGGAACTGGCTCTTCACTAGTATTACCGTCCCCGAAGTTCCACTGCCAGGAAATAACTTCTCCCAAAGAAACATCCTGAAAATGGAAGGAACCTTCATCATCTAATTGTTCAAAGAAGAAGATCGCTTGGCACTCTGGTCCTTCCACAATGTCGTCATCCCCGATGCATATATGTTGAATGATGCTACTACTGCATCCAGAGGAAGTTTCGATACTCAAAATCACCTCGTAGATTCCTCCCGTATCGTAAACATGAACCGGATTCTGCTCATCACTGGCGTTGCCATCTCCGAAATCCCACTTCCATCCTACAATTTCTCCGTCCACACTGTAGGAGAAATCCTGGAAGAATACTTCAAGACTTTCAGGTCCTTCATAATCAATAATAAATTCAGCTTGACAATACAAGCCCGTGGTATCACAAGGAAGAATGATGGTATCACAAACTACTCCTAGTGTATCACAAGGAATTAGAATGGTATCACAGGGGTTTCCAATGGTATCACAGGGGAACAACAGTGTTGGGTCTACCCCTTCGCATAGTGCCTGACACATGTTTGGGTAAGTAATCAACACGCCATTCGCATCATAGCTACAAACTGGCCAATACTCATCGTCACATTGACAGTCAGGGGGGTAAATTTCACATTCAAAAAGGACACTATCCGGATAGCCCTCACAATTGGCAAAGCAGGCGTTTGGGAAACTCAAGGTGTCCCCAGTTGCTGTAACTGCACAGACAGGCAGGAATATTTCGGGACATATGCAAGGATCAGGATTCTCACAATCCATCCATTGCCAAGGGCCATATCCAGCACATTCCGCTTCACAGCTATTACCGAAAGTAATCAATTCTCCAGTGGCACTCCAAACGCACACCGGGTCCCAAATGTCTGGACAGACACACCCATCACAAGGTACAAAAACGGGGTCCACTACCCCATCACAGAAGGCCTCACAAGCGTTGCCATAGGTATGTATGGTCCCATCCGGCAGTAATACACAGACAGGATCATAAATGGCAGGGCAACCACAAATGGTGGTGTCGGGAGCACAAGAAAAAACATCCGCTTCGGAAAAGCCTTCACAAACTGCAAAACAAATATTGGAGAACTGTAGTGTATCTCCCTCTACCACAGCGCAGACAGGATCATAATATTCAGGACAGCCACAAATTGTAGTATCGGGGAAACAAGAGAACACATCGGCTTCTGTGAATCCTTCACAGGCTGCAAAGCAGATATTTGAAAACTCAAGCGTATCTCCTTCCACAACCGCACATACCGGATCGTAATACTCAGGACATGAACAATCATCCTCACAGGCCACAAACTGTTCCTGCGTATAGCCTTCACAAAGTGCTAGGCAAGGATTAGAAAAGAACAGGCGCTCTCCGGCGTCATTTAAAACACATGTTGGAATATAAACGGCATCGCACACGCAATCTCCTTCCTCTCTGATTTGCACGATAGAGGTGAAAGTACTTTGGCAGGAATCGGCAAAGATGGATAAGGTGACTTGGTAATCTCCTGGATCCGAATAAGTATGCACTGGCTCAAATTGACCGGAAGAATTGCCATCACCAAATTCCCAGAGCAGACTATCGATCATGCCAGAGGTAAAGGAAAGGTTTTGAAAGAGGACGTTGTAATCAGGTCCAAAACTGACTTGTTCATAGTGAAAGAATGCCTCACATCCTTCGACATCAGGAGGATTGATTAAATCCGCACAAAGATGAAAAAAGAAAAAGGCACTGTCTGGGACTACCTCTTGCGTGATCTGTACCCCTGTACAGAAATCTAGAACACCGACCTGCTGCAGAGCGGAACCATTGGCGCTGAGCAAGGGCCCCGAAAAGAATCCCTCTTCATCAGTGAATACTTCCACTTCTGCGTCTTCATACACCATAAGGACCGGGTAGCCGGGAATTGCCTGTTCAGCTTCGCCAAAAACGACATTCCCCACTGCTACCTCCTGTCCCTTGAGGGCGAACCACCCCAGCAGCGCCAAAAGGATGGTCAAGTAGCTCCGTTTGCGCTGAACGAGGGGGCTAGATTTGGGATCGTAGATTGTTTTCATAACTTCTCAATAGTTTTAGCATTATAAATAGTAGTGGTCAAAAACATTGTTTTCATTTAGCTAAGGAGTTAGGATTGCCGGGCATTTCAATTGGTTTATGATAGGTGGTTTTTAAGGAGATTGGATCCAGATCTTTTTAGTAGTGATACTGTGAACTCCAATGATCTTCAAGAGTAAGGGCCCAGCCGGCAATCCTTGTACGGGGACTATGAAATCTTTCTTATTGGGGACTGTAAGCGTCTTTAACTTCTGACCATTCAGCATGAACAACTGTACCTCTTGGATTAAGTCCGCTGATTGGATATTCACTTGTGATTGCGTTGGATTAGGGAAGACCTTAACCAACTTGTTTTGATCCTTGTCAATCACATCTGAGATGGCTGCGGGATTCATGACATCTAGGTGAATACTGTCTTCAACGACAGGTATGGTATTGAAATCTCCATCAATGACACCGACTCCCACCACGCTAATCGCTACTGGCAATTGGTCCACATTATCTGGCAATAGCTCAATCAGATCGTCCTCTATAATGATGGATAAGGTGCCTATTTTCCCGAAGGCCATGGCGGGTTGTTTACCCAGTCGAGTCATAGCCACATCCAACCTGGCTTGGTTAACAGGGGATGCCTCTGGCACGCCCTGCAAAATAAATAACTGACTATCCCGCCCTAACCAATCCGGCTCTAGTTCTAAGCGCAAATCAGCAATTAGCTCCGCATCATAGGTGATCGTAAAGGCAATTCCATTTACATCTGTTAGAGGGGCATCTAAGGTGCCGAGGAAGAGGGGAATTTCTAGGCGGGAGTTTTCGGTAACGATCGGGGGAACAGCACTGCGATCGAAGCTTATAGCAGGGTCGGTACCCGGCACTCCTTCCAAAAACTCGCTGGCTACTACCACCCCGTGTTCAATACCATAGTTAGTCGAAATGGTCAATAGATCAAGGAAGTCAACCGCTCCATTGCCATCCGCATCGGCGAAAGCAAAATTGAGTCCAGATGGAAATATATCCTCCCACAGCAGACTGATAACCGCTTCGGCATCATCAGGAGATTCACCCAATCGGCTAGGACCGATCTCACCAAATGCATAGCCCGTGTACAACACATCATAATGCTCGACCCTACCGTTATTGTCAGCATCTCCAGGGAATACCTGACCTAGAATTGGCCACTGGAGCAAACAGAGGAGAAAGAGACTAAGTAGTAGTCGATCTATATATTTCATGGGCAGTGCGGTCATTTTGTGTCAAAGGTATCATCTTGCCTAATGTGCTGCAATTACATTTTTTGGTATTTATCAAGATTTTTTGTCTACAAAATTACCAATCACATACAATTACCATCTTCACTATCAATAAATTATAATATTTTTGCATCTAAAATTTATCAGACTTTATCTTCCATGATCAATAGCAAATTGGTGCAAATATTGCAAACTTTCGATAGCAAGCAACGACGTGCACTAGATGACTTTGTTGCTTCGCCCTATTTCAACAAGCAGACGGACTTGTTACAGTACTACAGGCATCTGAAGAAACTAGCAGCAAAAGGATTTCCTCCCGAGAAACTGAATCGAAAAGAACTCTTCCGTAAGGCGTTTCCGAATCAAAACTATGATGAAAAACAATTGAACTACCTCAGCAGTCAGTTACTGAAGCTAATTGAACGCTATGTCAGTATTTCTGGCTTTGAAGAAGCAGGTATCCTCACCAATTACTTTCAGTTACGATACTGTATAGATAACCGGCTTGAGAAGCATTATCAATTCGGGATGAAAACTGCACAGAAAAAACTGCAGCAGACTAAACGAGGAGACGAGCAATACTTTTATCAGCAGTATCTCCTGGCTGACCTCCGCGAAAAGCATTTTTCTAGTTTAAAGGAGCGAAGATATGATCCAGGCTTACAAGAGTCTGCTGATTATTTCGATCAATACTACTTGTTTAAGAAATTGTACCATCTCTGTGCTATGCTGGATCGACAGCATGTGGTAACTCCAGGTTATGATACACATTACATGGAAGATGTTCAGCAAATGGTCGACCATCTCCCCTTTGACTCGCCTGCGATCCGAACACTCGAACAACTACTACTAAGTCTCAAAAACCCAGCAGAACCAAGGCACTTTCTGCAATTGCGGGAACTCTTGCGAGAATATGGAACGCACTTCTCCACCTCTATGCTCAGGGATCTTTACTTCAGCGTAATCAACTTTTGCATAAGGAAGATTAGATACGGGGAAAAATCCTATGCCAACGAATTAATGTCGATCTATCAGGAGGGCATACAAAAGGGAGTATTGTTTGAAGATGGCTACCTCTCTCCTTGGACCTTTAAGAACTTGGTGAAACTAGGGATTGGTCTGAAAGAATACGATTGGACGGAGACCTTTATCGCGGACTACGCTCCTAAACTCCCTCCACACATGCAACAGGATGCCTTACATTTTAACTTGGCCGATCTATATTATGCTTTGCAAGACTATCCCAGAGCCCAAATCCATCTTCGGCAAGTGGAATTTAGCGATGTTCAGTATAGCTTTGGGGCAAAACTAACACTCACCAAGATCTACTATGAAACGGGACAAGAAGAAGCTTTGTACTCCCTATTGTCATCCTTCAAAATTTTTCTTCAACGCAAGAAGTTAATCACCAAGGAGGTCAGAATGCCATACCTCAACTTCATTCGGTTCGTCCACAAATTGTCCAAGGTTAGATTAGTAGAGCTTGATACACTACAGGCTGAAATCCAAGAAACGGAAATGCTTACCGCGAGGAGCTGGTTACTACAACAATTGGCTAAAGAGCGCTAAGGAAGGTCTACAATTGAGCTAATTCCTCTTTCAACTTCTTCGATAACCCCTTGACAACTAAATCATAGGAGTGATCAATTAACTGTCTTAAAAAATGGGCCTCAAGGTCTTCTTCGAAGTAGACGGTGTTCCAATGCTTTTTGCTCATATGCCACCCAGGCTGAATAGCCGGATATTGTTCTCGTAGTTCAATCGCCCAGTCCGGGTCACATTTGAGGTTTACGCGAAACTCAGCGTGTTCTAAACCAGTGAGGGCGAACATCTTGCCCATCACCTTAAACACTAGTGTCTCTTCATCAAAGGGAAAAGTTTCCTCCACGCCTTTTTTAGACATGCAATAAGCGTGAAATTCTTCAACATTCATACAGGTAGGATTTTAAGAAGCCGAAAATCATCTCAAAGATAAGAATTGTAAAGCAATAATGAAACATAAAGATGCAAAAAACCAATTTGTTTCAACATCTAATCCTCCTGGATTTCCTCCATTAAGGCCGCTTTGGCGAACCCCGTT
>ENA-UENT01000706-UENT01000706.1-marine-metagenome-genome-assembly--contig:-NODE-706-length-15140-cov-6.035613_pt1 | contig 15140 bp, 10 predicted proteins | sample MGYA00237879_ERZ529330 | MGnify/ENA primary metagenome ERZ529330 (study PRJEB26372, sample SAMN05368345) | marine metagenome | biome: cultured habitat; feature: ocean water; material: water; isolation... | reverse complement strand
CGGACGCATGCCTGGGCAGCGACCCCAGGGTTCGTCATGCGCTTCTTCTTGGCAACACTTACTAGAACCAGCGACATTCGACAGCATTTCTGGTGTCATCTCAATATCAATCTGTTCATCATCTAATGCATTCAACTGAGCAACGACATCATCAACCCCAAGGGTAATATCGCGTTCTGCAGCAAAGGCAACAATCATGTTGGCACCACGCTGTTCATCCTCAAGAAATGCAGCGTAGATGCTGGTTCTTAAGTCCTGATGCTCATCAGCACTGAGCATCTCCTGAACTTTTTGTATCTGCTCAGTTGCCACTGCTTGATTGAGGCGCTTTCGGTATTGTAGTGCCGAACAACCATTTTCTCATCGGACGCATGCCTGGGCAGCGACCCCAGGGTTCATTCTGCGCCAGTGGACCTAGAACCACCAGTAACTGTTGTCTGAGTCGCTGGTGGCAGAGGGCGTCATGGATGTCTTCAAGGTTACTGGTCTCAAGAACCCCGACATCAGCATCATGTCGGTCCAGTTCTTGGCAGAGGTTGCCAAGATTCCCCAGAAGAACCTGGCAGTGGAACTGCTCCAGCGCCTGATCAAGGACGAACTGAAGACCAAGTTCAAGACCAACGTCGTCAAGCAGAAGCGGTTCAGTGAACTGCTGACGGCATCGCTGAACAAATACTCCAACCGTGCTGTTGAGGCAGCACAGGTGATCGCTGAACTGATCGAGATGGCGAAGAAGTTCCGAGAGGAACTGGAGCGTGGTGTTGCCCTTGGTCTGACTGATGCCGAGCAGTCCTTCTATGACGCCCTGGCAGACAACCCATCTGCACAGGAACTGATGAAAGAAGACGTGCTGGCGACCATGGCAAGGGAACTGGCAGAAGCAAACAAGTCAATAGGATCGACTGAGACTAACTAAGTGGAGTACTGGCACCTAGGCTCTGCTGCGGAACGTAGGTAAAGACAGGTCATTCGAAACGATATGGCACTAGTAACGCAACACAGAGCTCAGGGAACACGCGCCACGCGAAGGCAACGACGAACGGTTTCAAACATCTAAAAACAATTCGGCCATGTGACCCCAGTCGGCATAGAGCATGCGACTCAAAGTCGGCGGATGGATCATAGAAGAGCAGGACGACCTAACAAGAACCATCAGGAGACATCTCAGGCTAAAGTTTATAAAACCGACAAAGAAATTGAATTTTACGTAACTCAGGGTGAGGAAGGGACCCAACGGGATTCACGCTGTAGACCCTCTAACAGCACAGCTAGCCAATGGGTCTGATCAGGGCTTCTGGCATCGTGAATTTAAAACAACTATGGATGCGACAGAGTGCCAGCCATGAAGATGTGTATTTTACTAAGCAACGAATTGGCTTTTTGGAGCAGCTATTTGTGTCTCTAGAAAACAAACCAGGACCTTAATGTTAAGCAATCACGCATTTGTCTAATAGCTCAACAAACCTCTACCGGAAGCCTCGATCAATATAAAGAGTTTCAAAAACAATTTTGAAACATTGGAACTAAGGCTTACAAGCCAACGAACAGGAGGTAGTAGTGGAACTGATCAAGCGAAAGTCTCTTGGCGCGGACACCATAAAATACTTGCAAAACAAAGCTAGCAAAAGTTTCTCGGCTAATAAAAAGCCACGCCAGTAGTCCGCAAAAGCGAACAGAAGTCTTGAATAAGATGAAAAAACTCAGCTCAAAAGGCTGTAGAAGTAGAACAAGATATAGCAAGCAAAGATATTGCACTCAATCAAAATAAAGACAACCGGGAAAGGGTTCTGACCTGTTGGCACAACATCGCAACTATACAAATGTGCCAGTTTAGTGCAACGTAGTAAAGATTGAGGGCGTAATTGTCAGCAAAATACGGGTCATCTCAGCATTGCTGAACTGAATTCTCATTGAGCATTAAGGAGAATCAAGCGAAAATCTAAGAAACAAAAGAAACAGGGAAATTAGATTGAAATGAGACAAAAAAAGTTAGTCAAATGCCGTTTAAAAGAATCAATAGGTGGCTCAATCGCAAGCAGGCAAAGCAAAACCAAGTTAATCAACAAGAAGAAAAGACAAGAGCAGATGAAGAAGCAGGTGAACTCTGGACAAGCAAACAACAAGATCAAGCAAATATTTTTAATTATAGACTAAATGATGAAAACAATATCACGAGTGAAATTGCCGCAAGAACAACCAAAAACAAGGAAAAAGCAACAAAGGAAATGGAAATAAAATCAAAAGTAGATACAGCCTCTGACTATGACAACAACGCAGGAACAATCAGTGGATATAAATCTGATATCGATGACCTCTCTCGCAGGCCATCACCCACCTTACAAAACAACTTGGCAAATGAAGGACTTGAAGAAGAAAGAGAATTGTCAGATAGAATAACAAACAAAGACGGAGATCAAAAAGATAAGCATGATTACAAGACACGGAGAGTCGGCACAAACTCAACCGAGAATAATACAACATTAAACAGCAAGAATAGCAAGATTATCGACAAATGGGAAAATAAATTAGACGAAGAATCTACACTTAAGAGTAACTTAATATCGGAAAGTGATATCGGCTTGGGCATAGACTTCGACAGCTGGCTCAATCAAAATTCATCAGAAAGAAATCTGAGCAGTCAAACAATGGTAAATAAAGGTAGTCACAATATCTTAGAAAGATATATAGAGGCAGAACAAGAAATGAAAAATAAATACAAAGCAGATTCTGCAGATGCCAATATTAACATTGGCTTAACCGAAGTGTCTGAAGCCACAATAACCAATGAAGAGGTTAGACCAACGAGTACCAAAGAAACAGATTTCGGATCCACATATGACTACACCTCAGGAATGGAAGGAGGATTTAATATTAACTTGAACTTCAGCGGGGAGGGTTGGTCACTTGAGCTCATGCAGGAAGCGGAGTCAATGGCTGAATTATTGTCGACTTTAATCATTGGCGATATCCCTGATGAAGAATACAAAGGCACAATGGTTGATGATCTCTCTTTGAACTTGGAACTAGGCTCACTCGACGGTGGAGGTGGCGTCTTGGGTCATGCAGGAATCAGGGAATGGCGAAAAGAATCAAACTTACCACTGATCGCAGAGGTATATTTTGATGTAGATGATTCAGAACGACTACTCGATCAAGGCCGGTTCGACGACTTAGTTCTTCACGAAATGATTCACGCAATAGGGTTCATCTCCACAAACAAATCACTACAATCATTGGTCGATAAAAATAATTTTTACATTGGAATTAATGGAGTCAACGAATATCAAATGGGGCTAGAGAACGGTTTGTACAAAACGGATAATGGACTACTCACAAATTGGGACTCTGGATTTCACTGGGACGAGATGGGACTGTCATTGCAAACGAACGAAATCATGTCAGCTAATATACACGAGATCAACCATTTATCGACGGTCACATTAGGCGTAATAGAAGATTTAGGATATAAAACAATATTGGGAGACAACCAGCTAATCGATGCACCGGTTTTGTTGCATGAGGTCACTTCTAACTGGACAAGCCACAATGAATGGAGCTAAATGAAATCAGAAAAAAAGAGTCAGACGCATAAATAAATAAAACAATTCTGTGTTAAATTTCAAGGGAATACACAACGAATCAATCCTAATCAACCATCCCTCACTCCTAGACCAGAATAAACCGACCATTAAAAGTTCTCGTTGATAGCTATTCAATTAATAGTCTTCAGGTGAAGATATCCCTGCGAAGCGTTGACTGGGCGTCAGAGAAGTAAAACCATGTAGAGGTCTGTCCCTGAAATTCAGAGATCAAGCGTTCAGCTCCGGGTTATTCATGGAATCACGGATAGATCTCTTTACATCACCGCGTGATGACACTGTCGATGTAACAGGTCTGATCACCTGTATCAAAGCGCTTTCAGATTACCGACTGCGCCTGAATCACGACAAACAATGATGAATGCTGCTCCATGCGATCCTGGCTGTCAGCCACCTCTCGAAGTGTTGACTCCCTCTATACCGAGGAAATCATTGCTCAAAGTGGAGCGTTAAGGCCAACGTCACCATATGACCTCAGAAGACGGCTCGCCAACCACACATTGCCAGCCCGCCGTTGCCTTCGACCATTCGTATGTTCATATCTCAGTTAATGACGATAAGCTCAATACCTACTGCTGCAATAGCTAGCAGCGAGACGATCCTAAAAGTTCAAAGCAAAGGCACACACGTTGGCAGACAAGTCAATCAAACGCATTAGTACGTCTCAGGTATACGAGATATTCCGAACACTCTGGTGCAACAGGTACGCGACTGAAGGTCAACTGCAAAATCCCGTTACTGAGCTCGCAACAAAACAACTCGGAGTAGATTAGCATCGTTATCACAAGAGCAAAGACGCCCTGACCCTGAAGGTTTTAGAAAAGTGGCCAGGTCAATCAAATTGCTTAAAAGTGATGCAATATACAGCTAAAAGTCAACAGTTCAATCATTGAAGGGCCAGCGCACTGACCCACAAAACCAGGAGAATTCAAAGGCAGCTGGCTGGTAAAAACAGGACTTGAAATCAACATGAGAACTAATGAGACATAACAAATGATTCGCGGAGGTCTCAAGAAGACAACCACCTTGTCATCCATACCGTCGTCATGCGGTGCAGACGTCGAGGATCATGATGCACAGAGTAAACGGCAGCTGAATGCTATGACGCCTGCAGAGGATCATGTCGTCAGTGCAACGAGTCCATTTCATGATGAAATTTCTAGACAGGGCGGACAAGCACAAGACATTAGTGACAATAGGTCCAGACCTAAGGAGGAGGAAGGGGACACGCCAAGGGACATAGCACTCACATGAGCGCAAAAGTGCAAATTAAGAAGGGAACAGCCAACAAAAACAGGATTCAATGGAATGATGTGAGAAGACTGAATTCTGATCGAGTCATTCCTTTGAATAATGCTAGATAAGGTCGATGATATAGATCCACTCAAGAAAGACAAACCAAGAATTTCATTAGAAGCTGCAATAGTTTCAACAGGTACAGCAATTATTTTATTATATTTAATACAAGAAGCACATTCACAACCCTACTTTCAAGAAAATCAAAAAAAAACATTTCAAGATGGGATCAATCCTGCTGAGCCAGGTATGTATGGCAGCAGGCAAGGTAAAATTTCAATCAACCCACTTGAAGAAGTTGACTATCAACCTATACAATCTAGGAACGATGCTGTCAACAACGTGCTCGAACAAATTCAAGAAAATAAAGACAGCAACATGGGAGTTGATCTCAATACAAACAATTCTCAAATAAACCCAAAGACAAAAATATCAAGCGGCGAAATTGGCACAGCTAGAGTATCACGAGGAAACCAGTTCAACGGAACTTTAATAAGAAGCGACTTTGCGGGGTCAATAGATGAGACAAACACTTCAAACTCAAATAAAGTAGATTTAGCACGGGATAATTTAAGTAATCTCGGGAATAGTTCATTTATTGTAGTTGTGAAAACAAAAAATTCAATTAATAGCCAAAGCATGGATGGTAATGCAGTACTTGACGAGATCCTAAGTCAAACTGGAGTAGAAAATAGTAGTATTACACTTGATTCGCAAGCAGACCTTGCATTCAAAATATTATCTGACCAAAAAGGGAGATTTACTGCAAGATCGCTTGATGATACAGCAGAAGCAAATATAATAAAAGAAAGCATTGGTTCTCTAAATACACAGGTCAATGGAGCAAAAGATGTCATCATTGATGTTGCAGATTGGATTAGAATCAACCTTGATGGTAAAGAATCCGAACTAAAGCTTGACCACAAGACCACTGGAATCAAAGAAACAACCATTAAAACAAATAACAGCGGAATACTTGGGGCTTTTGATACAAATACAGAGTTTGAAATTTGGACACGACCCGATAGCAATATAAAACAAACAAACATAAGCATTTTAACAAATGCTCTTAAGGATAGCCTACTGATAACAAGCGATAAGAATGATATCCTTTCAATAACAAGCACCATAGAAGGAGTTTTCGATACCAATTATTTGGCAAATGGGGGGTACGACGACAATAAACGTGAAAGCGAAGAACAAGAAGTTGATATAGTCTTAAGCAGCCAAGCACTAAATAATAGCTTGATTGATACGGGAAGTGGAGATGACCATCTGACAATTACCTCTACGATCACTCCAAAACTTATCACTGAGCTAGAAGACTTAGCAGATAAGATCAATAAAAAACAGCAGCCAGACTATTTAATGCCAAACAAACAAGGCTTAGGCAGTAATCAAATGGGAATAGTTTCCAGCAATGATGTAAAAATAGAAAGAATTGGAACAATCGACTCGTCAATTAAAATGGGAGAAGGCAATGACTTCCTGAGAATAAGCGGAGAAATTATCAACTCAAAAATCGACATGGGAAGCGGCATGAATCATTTGGTGATTGAGAATAATATTGATGCAAACAGCAAGGTCATTCTTGGCGACAATGGAAGCAAGTTAGAATATGTCAACAATATGAATGACTTGATTCAGGGTGGCAAAGGAGATGAATTATTCATTATCAGAGGAAAGGAAAACTCAGGATTTATTGATGGTAATAAAGGAAGCGATACATTAGAAAGCCAAAGCACCTTAAAAAAAGTGTTAACGCTAAATGGGCTGAACACAGGAACGCTGGAAGGTGTTCAATTCAAGAATATTGAAAACGTAAATCTTGGTGAAGGTGATGATGTCGCAATCATAGATTTTAAAACAACACTTACTGGAAAACTACTTGGAGGTGAGGGACTAGACCGGCTAGATTTTAGTAATTGGCAAGATCCAATCAAGGTAGATTTAATCCTCGGAATCAGTACAGGAGTCTACGGATCAAAGCCAATGGGTGTGTCTGAATTTGAACAAGTTACAGGTGGTGAAGGGCCAGATATTATTTCTTCAACAGGTAGCGCGGTCAGGCTGGAAGGTAGTGGTGGTGATGATGTTCTTTTTCATCAGTGGAGTCCTTGGCTGTCTGACAGAAAAGAAGGAACCGAGTTATATGGAAATAATGGACAAGATATCTTTGTGATATCCGGATTAGATCAGACAATACCAAACGAGTGGGATGGAAGAATTGGATTACCGACAATCAAAGATTTAGATCTCAGCCAACAACCCATAGAACCAGGAACAGAACCTGAATACAACGATAGAATTGGACTCGTTGCTAAAACAAACGACGAAAATGGGTTCGGAGAGTCGTATACACAATTACTAACACCATCCGATCTTGATGGCATTGGCGATGCTACTAAATTACCGATTGGGACAGTCGATAAACTATTCCTTGGGGCTGAAAATTCAAATGTAGAGCAACTCGCAATTGGATTAAGCACTATGGATAATCAATCAGATATGTTGTATTACATAGGCGACAACAACAAATCACCAATGGCGGTAGCTTACATAGAAAGCACAGGTCAGATATCTACATAAACCAGAATCTCTAGAGCTGAGTCTGAAGTCAACGAATTGTTCTGGCTGAGTCAAACAAGCTACTAAATCTATCTATTAATAAAGAGATTAAGGGTCTGTCCCCTAAGCTGACTAATGCAGTAACAGACATACCAGGACGTAGATAGTACTTTTGGTTATTTTTGAAAAGATGATCTGAGTCTAATTCAACAGTCAGACGATAATGAGGAAGTGGGTCTGTCGAAGTTGGCTCAATAACGTCGGGTGAAATTGACTTAATGCGGCCATTAATCGAGCCATACTCGGTGAAGGGAAAAGAGTCAACACGTACGATCACCGGTTGGTCAACGCTTACTAAGCCAATATCCGCATTTGTTACTTTTAATTCAACATGAAAGTGATCTTGTGGAATAAGAGTCAATAAGGGAGTTGAAACAGAAGCAAACTCACCATCCTTGACGGAGACATTGGCTACGAAGCCAGCGATAGGTGCTCGTAATTCAGACAGCGTAACACGATCGACTAAATCCATCTCCTTAGCCTCTAGCTCAACAAGTTTTTGACGAATGGATGAATAATTATCGAAAAGCTCTTCTCGATCAGCGGATCTCAAATGCCGCAGCTTAATTTCGTGTTCATAAATAGCAATTTTAGATGACTCATACTCAAGTCTTGCACGATTGACGGTAGCAATTAATTCGATATGGCTATCCCGAGCACGATCTAACTCAAGCTTAGAGACAGCTCCCTGAGAATAAAGAAAGGACATTCGCAGAACTATATCCTGACTAATATCTAATCTTTCTTGAAAACTCTTCAAGTCTGATTGTAACTGACGCGATGTAATTTTAGATCGCGACAATTGGCCTTGACTAGCTAACTGGCGCAATCGCAGCTCTTCAGTACTTGAAGCATAAGCCAAGGGATCAAACGTGAGAGATTGATCGGAGGGATTAACTAAATCTAAAAGCGCTACAGTCTTATCATATTCCATTTTAGTCAATTTTATTAATTTTCTTGTTTGTTGAAGTTGAAGTGTGTATTGGGTATCTCTTAATTGGATAAGCTCCTGACCCTTTTGAACAAAATCACCTTGTTTAACAAAAACCTCCTCGACAAGAGTATTAAATGTTGATGAAATTTTAGTATCCCCTGCGGATGGACGAACGGTACCAGAAGCAGGGATTGAGCTATCGATCTTAGCCGTTGCTCCATAAAGCGCAGCAAACGTAGTGAGACCAATAAGGCTCCAGACAATGGCCCTGCTCCAAGAACGAGTACTACGAGGAAGAGTCGTGCGACGCAGAGAAAGTGCTGGTTGCTGATCAGCTTCTCCTCGTGGCGAGTGAGATCCAGGAACGGTGTTGCTCGCTGAATCACCAGGAGTCAAAGTCATTGGTCAACGTTAATTCGCATTCATAGGAGCAAAAGCCTTGGCTTCAGAACTGGAAGAACGGCCTTGTTGCTTATAAAGAGCAAAATAGGCACCTCGTCTATTCATTAATTCTTCATGAGTGCCGATCTCTAGTACTGAGCCATTTCCCATGCAAACAATCAAGTCCGCATTTTTGATGGAGGACAAGCGATGGGTAATAAATAATACTGTAGAGCCCTTCAATGCTCTCATTAAATTGTCACAGACAATTCTTTCAGTTTGATAATCCAAAGCTGATGTCGCCTCATCCATAATGAGAAGGTTTGGATTTTTTAAGACTGTTCGAGCAATGGCGACACGCTGACGCTGACCGCCAGATAATCCACTGCCGCGCTCACCGACCTGAGTGGAATAACCTGCGGGCAAACCCATAATAAAGTCGTCAGCGCCGGCGACTTTTGCTGCCTCGACAACATCATTGATACTTGCAGAAGGAGCCGTTAACGCAATATTTTCCTCTACTGAGCCATCAAACAAAACAGAATCTTGTGGTACAACTCCAAGCTGTGCACGATAAGAATAAAGCTCCACCTTTGATATATCGATGCCATCAACAAAGATTGAGCCTTCTTCTTGTTTGTACAAGCGAGCAAGTAACTTTGTCAATGTACTTTTACCTGAACCACTTGATCCCACAATGGCAATAAATTTACCAGCAGGAAGTTCTAAATTAACAGATTTGAGCAATAAGGGAGAGGAAGGCTTATAGCGGAAGCTAATATCCTTAAAAACAACACTGCCGACGATTGGAGGCATTAAAAGAAGATTTTGATTTATCTCAGATGATTCCTGAGGATGATCAATCACATCAGCGAGTCGCGATAAAGACAAGGAAGTTTCCTGAAGTGTTTGCCAGATCGATGTCATCCGTAAAAGAGGACCTGTTACGTAACCAGCAATAATTCGAAATGCGATCAGCTCACCAAGAGTTAACTGACCATCGAGAATCAATTTGGCACCTACACAAATAACTAAAAGACTTGAAAGTTTGTTCAGGAAAGAACTCAATGTATTTGAGGTTGTGCTTAGAATTGTATTGTCAAACCCCTCGGCCACAAAATCAGTGTACAACTCTTGCCATTTCCAACGACTTCGTAATTCAATATTTTGAGACTTAACAGTCATTATTCCGCTTAACAGCTCCACTAGATAGCTTTGAGTTTTCGCACTCGCAATAGCCCTTTTCTGCAATTGATTTTTAATGGAAGGAGCAAACGTAAGAGTTAAGATGACAAGAGCAGGAATAACTGATAAGGTAACTAAGGTAAGTTGCCAGCTATACGCACACATCACCGCAATATAAAGTAGTGCAAAAATTGCATCAAGAACTGTTGTTAAGACTGTGCCTGTAAGAAAAGCTCTGATTTTCTCAAGCTCACCAATCCGACTGCTGACTTCACCAACTGGTCGTTGATCAAAGTAGGACAAGGGTAATCGCAAAAGATGATCAATAATCTGTGTTCCAAGAGAGAGATCAATCCGGTTCGTAGTGTCAACAAACAAAAATGTTCGCAGAGCAAGCAAAAGACCCTCGAAAAGGGCAAAAACAATTAGAAGGATGCTAAATACACCCAAAGCAGAAGTATTATTGTTAATGACAACCTTGTCAATGATTTGCTGAATCAGCAAAGGGTTAATCAACCCAAATAGCTGAACAAAGAAACTAGCAAGAAGAACCTCAATTAGTACTACGCGATGCTCTTTTAACGCTGGGATAAACCACTGAAATCCGAAAGACTTTTGAGGAGTAAATTCGGATTTTCGGATTGGTAATACCTCACCGACAGAGCCCCACTGCTCACAAAATTCATCATAACTGAGTTGAAGCATTCCAACAGAAGGAACACCGATGATCAAGTTGTCCTTGCTAAGCCTGTAGATTAATGCTGATCCGTCCCCCCATCGAATGAAAATGGGTGTCGATAATTTCATTATACCTTCACTACTAATATTTAGAAGTTGTGTTTGCAAGCCAAGTGACTCTAAAATCGCTCCAATCAAAGCTAGACTGATCTCATTATGACTTTTGAGGTAATCGCTAAGAATACGGGTGATTAATTCACGCCGATTGGGCATATTATAAAATTCACTAAGCATTATTAATGCGGCTATTGCAGAATCTAAACCTGATTTTCCGGGATACCAAGGATACTGATCAAGACTTTTTGGTGAACTATCATGATCTTGAATTTTAACTGGCTTATATTCACTCGCCACTTCAATCAAGGATTGATCAAGCTGGCGAAACCTTAGCTCCCATTGATCAGAATAATTTTCAATACTTGCTTCGTCGGATAACCTCGATTGATCAGAAGTCAGATCAGCGTTCTCACGCGTTGCGTCCTTTAACCATTGCTGAAGATCATCACGAGGTATGCCAACTAAGCGGACTGGACCTGCAGTCTTCAGGGGTTGAGAAGTTGGATAAAGTGTTCCGGACTCATAACCACCCGATGCGACTAACCAAAGGCAATGATTATCAAGTTTCAAGCCGACCAAATCCTCAGATGCACAAGATACAACGAGACATTGATTGGCAAACGAGGGGCAAAATTCAACAAGCTCGCTAGCAAGAGGCTGTGGAAAGTCTCGAAAATATTTATTAAGTAAAAAGAACAATTCGGCACAATTAACACTGGAATTAATGCGCTTAAGCAACTGCGGAACCCGTGACGCAATATCAATAAAATTTTCGTGAGATATGACTAATCCGACAGCGTCAGATGAAGCAATCAAACTTTCACGATTTAAATTCGTACCAAGTCCGGACCATCCGCAAATGCTACCTGGACCTAGCTTTTGTAATGTAGCCAAACGTTTAGGCAAACGATCAGACATAACGACAGATCGTACAGATCCTTTGATAATGAATAATATTTCTGAATACTCGTGATCAGCTCGCGATATAACCTGACCTACGCGAAAACTTAAAACCTTACAGTTAGCACTCAGTTGCCGCAATATTTCGTCTTTCTGATCAGAGAGCAGAGGAAACGATCGTAGAAGTCTCGCAATTTGTTCGAGATCACTCATTGTGCCGATGGTGCAGGATCTAGAGCAGAAGTATCGTTTATGGCACCAAGTTCAGTTAATTGGGTTATGAGAGAAGGTAGCTCACGTGACAAGAACTCAGACAGTTCTCTCTCAAACATTTGACGATAGAGGAAGACTTTTATCTCGTTGTCAAGAGATGCTTCTTGACGATGAATCAAGTGAACAAGAAGTACAGATGATCCAATTGCAAAGGGTGCAGCGGTATCCCCGTTGCTCAATTTTTCTAAAGCTTCTACTATTTTGGGGTGAATCTCTGAACGACGTTGAGGGCCACAAATACCCATTTTATACTTATTAAGTCCTTCAGAAAACTCTCCGGCCAGTGTTAGAAAATCCGATTCATTAGCAATCAGGCGCAGATACAACTCATCGGCTAAACCTTGGTCGGATAGACGAATAAAAGAGTACACAAACTGCTCTAACTGAGGTCGTTCACTTAGAAAGTATGACTCAACAAGTTCTTCATAAGTCGTTTCTATCCATTTTTGTTGACGAAGTAGGTTCCATCGCTCCATAATTTTGGGGCGATCATCAGATGGAATTTGTACAATCCAATCTCCTTCCAGTGACTTTGGTGGAATTAGTTGTGTGTCAGCAAATAAGGCTTGAATCGCTTTCGACTCATCTGAGCCACTAAAATTAACTTGATTTCGCAAGTTAATTAGTATATGATCCTTAGCAATTTTATGAATAATCTGATGATTAACAAGTAAATCTATAAGCGGTGTGGATTTCAATGAATCCAGAGAAGATCGCAATTCCTGCAAGAGAATGGCTGTATCAAGCATAATTCAAAACAATAGGAAGACCAATAAACTACATACTAAAAATATTTGGACAATTATTCGAATCTAAGATTCTCAGCCTTCAGGAAGTCCTGCTGATTTGATTGAACAATACTGATCATCCTTGCACCATCATCCCAGAAACCATCGGAATCATAAAGAAGGGTTTTAGTATCCGTAGCGTAAGCAAACGAAGGAGCGGAAGCCCCCATTTTCATCAGGTCTTCGTGCTTACCAACAGCAAAGCCGATACGCTGTGATCCTGACGCTGACAAACCATTAGCAGATAAAGAGCCAGTTTCATCAACTTCATAAATCTGACCATATTGATACCACAAATCTTGAGTGAAACCAGCCATTGCAGATGAAAGGGTTAAGACATCACCACCTTCTCCGAAGGTTAAGCCTTGAGCCATCTCAATGATGCCAGTGTCAGTATCCTGTTCTGACTTCAGAACACCAGTAGTCCATAGCGTTGACTTTTGTTCAGAACTAAGGTTGTCCCAATATTCAGCATCTCCAAGGTCTTCGGACAATGTTGTCGCTGACGCAGAACGGACTGCGGAAGCTGAATCGGAATATGAAATTGTATCGGTACCTTCACCAGAGGTAATACGATCTTGACCGAGACCTCCATTCAGAGTATTTCCAGTTCCACTATGGACAGAAATCTGGTCATTTCCTTGACCGCCCCAAAAGATTGAATTAAGAGAAGATCCATCTGCAGAGATCACGTCATCGCCAAGACCACTCCAAATGGATGACTCTGCAAGGCGATCTAAAATGATAGAGTCATCGCCCAAATCAGTCATCAATTCAGATTGCAAACTGGTGCCAGTAATGGAATCATTGCCAGAGCCAGTATGAATAAAAGAATTTCGAAAACCTGCAAAACCCGAAAGCAATGGATTGTTAATAGATTCAGAATCTAAATAAACATCACTCTCAAATATACCATTACCATTTAAATCGAATACAGCCTCTGATTCAGATAGAATTGATGCATGAAGTTTATCGTTTCCAGATCCAGATGAAATCCAAGATTCATCAATAGCTGCAACATCGTACTGAAAGTTATTGGATTGATCATCGTTAGAAGACGCAGAGCGAATCGCAAGCCCTGCATTCGCTTGGATCACATCATCACCAGCATTTGTTGCAACGATGCTGGAGGAAATACCAGAAGCACGTGCTGTTTGTAATTCTGCGCCGACTGGAATCCCTTCAGCAACTGCGAATCCTTGTCCTTCAATCGTTGTATCCAACAACGGAGCACTATGAATAAGAGAGTTTCGGATTCCATCAGCATAAATAGACAATTGAAGAGCTTCGTCTTCATTTATCAAGGAATTAAGATCTGTGCTGATTCTTGCTAAAGAGGAACCACGAACAGAAGAAGATTGGTCGAGATTACCAATGGGTATATTACTAATTTGATAACCTTCAATGGCCACAGCATTTGACGAGATGTCACCATCAAACGAGAGATTTTCGCTAGTTGTATTTAGGAGAGAATTAGCTTCAACATTGACATCAAGTTGACCGTAAAATGAAGGACGGTCATCAAGAAAAAACAGTTCTTGGGGCGAAACCCCATCTAACTCAAATTCTGCACTTGACCCTTCAAGGCCGCGAACAACCGATTTTGCAGAGATCGAAGCTGGGTCAGACTGTACTAAACCACCAATGGTTTCCAGCTGAGAAATAGAGTTAGAGGTGGCTGAAAAAGGATTCTCTGTTGAACCAATTCTAAATACGCCACCATATCGATCTAAAAAATCAACATTAGCAATTGCAATATTAATAGAATCGGCTTTAGCATCGCCAGCTAACGGGCTGGATGACAAAGCAGTGCTTACAGCTTCTCCACCGGTATAACTATTACCACCCGACTTAAGAGTTATATTTTGGCTATCAAAAAATTCCGAGGCAGATGCAGAATCAGCAAAAAAGCGAGAATCTCCGACTCCTAAACCCAGAGATACGGATACAGATGAGGCGGGATCTTCTCCCAACAACGTACGCGCAGTTGCAGTCGATTTTGGAGTAACCTCAAGATTGAGACCTCGACCTGCAAGAGCGACAGAATCAGTCTCAAGCCGCAGAGCGACCGAGCGGGATTTGGATGTAACAGGATCAAACGCCATCAACAAAGAAAACGGGGTGCTGAAAAGGTGTTTGTAAGCAAAACATTAACATTTGACCGCAATATGTCAATGTCAGAAACTTGAGTTAGAAGCAATGGATTTGTTTTCATTTTTTTCGGATTATTGATCTACGAGATAGCATTTCCTGTGACCGAATCTGCGCGACCGCTCGTATTCGACAACGCCGATGCATTGAGGATTCCATCACCGATCAGGCTGGTGCTGTAACCGCTCAGGCCCACTGCATCACTGGTTG
>ENA-UENT01000697-UENT01000697.1-marine-metagenome-genome-assembly--contig:-NODE-697-length-15416-cov-9.960671_pt1 | contig 15416 bp, 25 predicted proteins | sample MGYA00237879_ERZ529330 | MGnify/ENA primary metagenome ERZ529330 (study PRJEB26372, sample SAMN05368345) | marine metagenome | biome: cultured habitat; feature: ocean water; material: water; isolation... | reverse complement strand
TTAAAGTCCGGCACAGCACGTAGCCGGGCCGTTATACATCATTAACAAAACAAAAACATTCAAAATGAAAGAGTACTACATCGCCAAAGGAGAAGAAAAAACAGGCCCGTTCTCACTTGATGAGATGAAAATCCAAACCTTTTATGCCGATACTTTGATATGGAAAGAAGGATGGCAAGATTGGATAAAAGCATCAGATGTGCCAGAACTTCAACAATTAATTAATAACGCCCCTCCCCCTATAAAGTTAAAGGAAGATGCCCCAATAGAAGATGAGGTACCCAAAAAGGATACACAATCAATTGTAGATAAAGCCTATACCAGAATAGGATTAGCGATAGATAACTTATTAGAAAAGAATAGAGATAAGGTTGGACAAAGTGCTTTCTACACCTACTTAAATCAAGCAAGGACCTTCTACAAGAACCTATCTGAAAAAAAGCAAAGAGGTCTTTCGTTTTTTATTTCAACGCTATTGATTTTCCTTCTTGCAAGTCTAATATGGGGAAGTTTTGCATGGGGATATGATATTACGAAATATTGGATTGCATTTATTGCCCTGAACCAAATCAAAGCCATTGCAAGTATCATCAACACAGTAACGGAATTGGTAATATTTTTCACTTTGGTTTTTCTTCCCGAAGCTTTAAAACGCCCTATTTCAAGGTTCGCAAAGAATATTAGCATACTTATACTTGCGTATTTTTTTGGATGGGTTATTGCTCCAATTTACATTGTCTATCGGATAGCCATATTGTTCATCGGTTCAGATGAAAACCCTGTTGAATCTGCCAATAGCAATGTGACAATTAAACGTAAAGAGCATGAAAACTAAGAGGGCATTATCAATTGCTATTTTAAAGGTTTTTGCTGTCATCATATTATACGGGCAAAATTCAAACGACCACTCTGATTTGTTTCAATGTCAGTATAAGCTGAACAATGATATATATAAAACCAGTCAGTCATGCTCAATTACAATTTGCGATGAAGATAATTTGGAACTAAGACTTACAAGTATAAGCCAAAGGGCACCTGACGCACAGTTTCATGTATGGAAGAGCCCAGGTGGGAGGTTAGATTACGGAAAGATAAAGCTACTCCGAAGCCCCCAACGTTATGGTACTTACGAAGTTACACTAACATTTGACGGACAGGAAGTTAGGAAAACATTCACGGTCGAAAAAAAGGAAAAAATAGAGTGTGATACCTTTTCTTGCAGATTACAAGGTTTTTGGTGGGGCATAGATAGAAAATATGAAACCTATCTTGATATAAACAATTACCAAATAATTGTAAGAGAGAACAAGAATGCAGATGAATGTCCAGTCCGTGACTTGTTTAGTTACAATGTAAGTGGCGACACGCTTATACTAAATAACGCCCAGTTTAGAAATTTGAAATTACTCATGGATTTCAAAAATTGTAATAGTTTGCATTTAACCGATTTTCAAAACCGTGGGTTTTTATGGAATAGGACTATCGTTTTCAACCGAATCAATGGTTCTCATTGTGATTGCCCATCCGACTATATTATGAAGCCAAGTTTCTTTGAAAGGGAATTGCCAAAAACTATAAGTATATCAGTTTTCCTGTTTTTATATGCGTCCCTGTTGATAAGTGTTATTTACCTATATTTCAAAAAGGCAAGTGTCCAAAAAAGATATTCCTATATTTTGATTATGGGTTTTTTGTGTTTAGCTTTTTCTTTTGTTGAATGGGCTTGTTTCTATCTTTTTGTCATTCACATTTTCCTGTATTTTAAATATGTACTCAAAAGAATAACAATCATTAACTCGGTAGGAAAAGTGGTGTTTTTCGCAATCTTTACGGGACTTATCGCAGTTTTTGAATACTTTCTAAGATATGGTTTTAATGATATTGGTGATAATTGGATTTCCCCCGTTCCGATTATTTCAATAGTAATTGGTTTTAGTTTGATATATGGATTTGTAAAGGATGGAGTAATGCTTACAAATATTAGATTGAGATACTTGTTCCTAATGGGCTTCTTGACTTTTGGTTTAGTACAAGGCTATGTGGCTTCAAAGAAAACTGAGATAATCGAATATGTAAGAGACAAAATCACAGATATTTCCTTTACTGATAGAGAAAAATGTCCAGAAGATTAAAACCAATTTAGATGAAAAGAGAAAACGATGTATAACAAAGTGCAAAACGGCAAGTGGGGCTATACGCCCCACCTGCGTTTGCACAAACCGTTCTCGCCAACTAAAAGAAAAAAACAAAGAATAAATCAATTTCATAATTCCTAAAATACTTAAAAAATGAAACAGTACAAACCAATTTTTTTAATTGCACTTCTACTAATTATCTGGCAGCCAATAAATGGTCAAATTCTAAAAAAGATTAAAAACACAGTTGACCAAGCAGGCAAAAAAATTGAACAAACCATTGACAAGGAATTCAGTAAATCGGAAAATGAAAAGAATGAATCAACTACAGATGGGAAGGATGTTCCCAAACCAGTCTTAGAATCGTACTCAATGCTGAATATTCCAGCACCGAATAATAACTTCGAATCAATCTCTATTCAGGAATTCAGAGGTCTACCACGGGTTGGTCTATTGTACAACTATGATATGAATGACAAAAGTATTCCAAATCGTGCGGAGAGAATTGCCAAGTATAAAGAGGATAGAAAGGGATTTCAAAAATATGTAACTCTTCTTGAATTAAAATTGAGAGGTAATCTTTATGACGAAATGGATTTAGAGATGCCTTACGATATTAATCAGAAAAAAGTCGGAAGCAGGCAAGTTATGTCATATGAATCAAACGCCAATAATGTTGCTTGCCAGATAGGACTTTTAAGTATAGGAAGAGAGTTGACAACAGAGAAAGCCTACCCAAAATATTTCTGTAACTCAAATAATAAATGTAATAACAATCGGGGTGAAACACTTAATTGGGGAGGGTTACTTGCAAACGAATTTGAAAAAATCGAATGCTATAAGAATTTTGTAAAGGACAATTTGACGGACTTAAGAAATTCAGAAAATAAAATGACTGATGAAGCTTATGTTATTATGTCAACAACATTTGAATCTTATGACTTTAGCAAAGGAGGATTTCCAATAAAAATTTATTTAACGGTGAGCTATGACAAAAGTAGTTTTGACCCGGTTAATGGAATAGGGAGCAAACTGCACGAAGAAAATAACCAAATTAGATTAATTGAAATGTCTTCAGACGATGGAAGAAAATTGTTAGATAGAAACAGTCAAAGACGAATTTTTACAGTTTGGAAAATCAAATACCATAGTTTAACTGAGTCAAAAATTTTATCACCCACTCAAAGTCCTACAAGAAATTTTCATCTCCAAAGCCCAATAGTTGAATTATTTGAGGACGAAGCTTTAACGAAAAAATTAGGTGAAATAACAATAGAATAAAAGGAAAGCTGGCGAGAACAAAGCATACAACGGTCATGCCCAGCAAAAGCTGGTCACGCCGTGTATGCGGGCCGTTGAACAAAACCACCCTGTTTTTCACTCATAAGGTTTTGTTTTCCAGTGCATTAGAGCTGGTTTTCTCTTAGGTTTGGTGTTATTGTATCACCAAATCAAGAGGAATGAGCACACCCACCACCCACCTTCAGAAGTTACAAGACTGGATGGAGCTGCGCAACTACAGCGCGGCCACGATATCCGCCTACCGCTGCGCGCTGCGGCAGTTTTTAGGATGGCGTGAAGCCGAGGGGTTTTCCGGGCCATTCGGGCAGGAAGAAGCAAGGCGTTATTTGCTGAGCCGTTACCGGAGCGGCAAGAAGTGGCAGACGGTAAACGGGGATTATTCAGCGATGCGCAAGTTTTACGAGCACGCCCTGGGCCAGGAATGGGACGTGGAGCATTTGCCGCGGCCGCGCAAGGAGCGGAGCCTTCCCGGCATACTGTCCACGGAGGAAGTCGGGCGGCTGATCAGCCATGGGCGGACCTTTAAGCACCAGGTATACTCGGAACGGAGAGGTTTGGGCGTAATGCACAAACCCGACGCACGAGTATATGCCGACACGAAGTCATGGTTGGTCCCAAACTACTTCGTCGTCGGTATATTCATGGTATTGTTGTATAGTACGGGCCTTCGGCTGAGCGAAGCCCTGAACCTCCGTATAGTTGACATCGACGGCCAGCGCCGTCAACTCCGGATAGTAAAAGGGAAGGGGGCCAAGGGCCGTTATGTGTCCTTTCCGGAGTGCCTGTTGGAAGTATTGCGCAATTACTACCGGGCATACCGGCCGGAAGGGTACCTGTTCAACGGTAAGTACCGGGGCAGCCGTTGGGCGGACCGTTCGGCCCAGCATTCTTTGGAGCAGGCGCGCCAGGCTGCGGGCGTAGAGCGGAGCGTATCGCCGCATACTCTGCGGCACTGCTACGCCACTCACCACTTGGAGAACGGTACTAATTTAGTATATTTGAAGGAGCAGCTAGGGCACAAACATCTAAAAACGACAGCCCGTTATATCCACTTATGCCAATCGTACGACAAGCGAGTAGCCCACCCAATTGCGGGCATGGAGGTTGCCTACCGTCAGGAGGCACGATAGGAGAGCTGTTCCGGTGCGTATTCCGGTCCCATTGACCCCCCTATTCCGATTTGGTCTGACCCCCCTGTTCCGGTGTCATTGACCCCCTAAATGTGGAAAACGTTCCGGAGCTATTGACCCCCTGGATGTTAATAACGTTCCGGAGTCACTGACCCCCTTTGCAAGCCCTGGGCGATGTTGGTTTTAATCCTTAATCTAGCCAAAAAAAACGGCTGGATGAAGAGCAAAACCAAACGTATGGACGAGATACGCCAGATATTAGAGACTTACCATGCCTGTGGTTTTTATAAGCGCACAGCCAAGCGCTTGCAGGTATCCAAAAACACCGTTAAAGGCTATGTAGGGCAGCCTCAAAAGAGCTCCTGCTCCTGAATTAAGGTAGGTAGTATTGGATGAGTAACACAATACCCTTTATCCTAACATTGCAGGTAAGTTTTTAAGCAGAGATTTCAAAAACGCCCCCCTCTTTCTAAAGGGTGTGATGGTGTAGAGAAGTAAGATCTGGAAAGGGTATGCTTTCCAGTAAATGATCAATCAGCAAAACCCTGGGTGGGCAATTGGCACAGGTGTTCATGAAGAAGGTTTGAGCAATGGGGCTCCAACCAATTAAGGATCAAGGTTAAAGGGGAACCGCCTTCCAGGTTAGGTCAGTCCATACGGATAGATATTGGCGCGTCTAAGCTTGCTACGTCGGTCAGAGAAGGTTAAAGTGTTCAAGGTTGAAGTTTAGCCGACGCTGTGTATTTAGCTTGTTTCTTCAGTTGGAGCGTGCCTTACCGGGTACAATAAGCTTATTGGCGCATCCAATGATTGCCATCGTCACGGCTTAGGAAAGCAAGTGTATTAACAGCACCGAAGGATAAAAAATATCCTTTTGGTATCAATTGGCCTGGTTGAATTACTTCTTTTTTTTTAGCTGTCTTTGGATTAAGTAAATAAGATGGATCAGGATGTTGTTTTTTTCTTTTTCATTGGTATTTCCCGTTAGCTTGTCAAAGCTTTCCTGGGGTAATTGCTCTGGCATAGGTTGTTAATATAGTAGTCTCATAGTGGCAATATTGCCGAGTTAATGTTAATCAGCATTAAAATTAACAAATCGTATCAAAACCTACACATCTTAAATCAAATTGTTTTACCAGTCTTCTAAATCTTCCAAGCCTAATCTGTGGTATGCTTCTAAGTCCTTCTCTTTCAGTTCGGCAGCAACCTGCTTAAATTTTTCCTTGAGGAGCTGAAAAAGTAGCTTCTCATTTTCAGTGCTGTTGTACGGTGCTGTACGCTCGGCTTTTTGGTTGCTCCCCAAAAAGCTATCCTGCAAGTCTTGCATTACGAGCTGGTCCAAACTGACACCGTATATCTCACAAAGTTTGATTATTACGTCAATTGGAGGGAGGTTTTTCCCATCCTCATAGGCACCAATTGCAGTAGACTTCTTTCCTAGCTTATCAGCTAAGGCTTTTTGCGTGTGCTGGTTGGTCAAACGTAAATACCTGATATTCTTTCCTATATGCATAGCGAATACAAAAATTCACATTGAAAGCGGAAAAACTCCGCCATAAATTTGATTTTAACACTTAAAACGGAATATCTTTGTCAAACAAAGTTACAAAAACATTTATTGACAAGCTTTACACGGTGGCTGTCAGTAGTTTTTTCAAACAATTTGAAAAGATATAAAAAATGAATAAGCTTAGAAGCCTTGTACACGAAAAATTTCCAGACCTGGACGTTGATTCGGTCGGTGATCGGGTAAAAATAGCAAATGAGCTTAATGAGATCGCTAAAGACTTAGGTATTAACCTGCAAGTCACTGGCTATATTATCCGTCTCCGGTTGAAGACAGAAGACGAGAACCCTAAATACAGGGCAATGGAGGCTAACGAGCTCCTGCTCTGGTCTTCACTGCTGAATGCAGACCCTATCTATCTACTGGTAAAATGCCAGTGCGGTACTGAAAGGATTACCGTGGACGTTGCCAACAAGCTTGGAACTGAAACTGGTGCTCAATTGACGATCCAAGAACTTGCTGCCTAATGGAAGGGCTCCAGCAATTTACGGAAGCGCTCCAGCGCCATACGCAGGTAATGGAGCAGTACATCCGCGTCGAACTCGAAAAGAGGAACCCTTGGTGCGACCCTGAAGAGGCCGCAACCATTCTGGGAATCAACCTGACGTCTTCGCGGAAGCACCGGCGCAAACTTAACGCAATGATCGACCGTGGGCTGATTACCAAGTTCCGGGACACGAAGACACCAAAATTCTGGCGAAAGGAGATTGAACACCTCGCTGCCCGAATGGCAGAAGGGAAGGTTAGCTATTGATTTGGGGAATGCCTGCCGCAGCGTATCAGCAAGGCCGTTGCTCGGACGGTAAGGAGAGCGGCGGGCTGCCCAGATTATCAAAATGTAAGATCAAATCACTATGAACAACACTATCATTACCCCCCTTGAGGCTGCCTGGTTTCTCAGGCCTGCCCGATATTTAAATCCAAAAGGCTTGCCCAGCATGGGCGTGATTGAAGTCGGCCTGAACCCGGGCACTTCAAAACATGGGCTATGAAAGACCTCACGTTTCTGCATATCCCTCAGGAAGAAGGAAAAGAAACGATTGCTTTGTTTTGGGGCCAAGACCGCCTGGGCTTGGGGGTTACTTGCCATGCCAGCCAGATTGAGGCCGCAAAAAACACCCTTTTGAGGATGACTGTGAGCCGGATTGCTGAGAAAGCAGCAGAAATCCGGGATACCGAAGAAGCTCAATACTATCTGAGCATTATCAAGGCTTGCAGGGCTCATTTGAGAGACTAAAAAACTTCTACACAAATGAATGTCACAACAAAACGTACACGGCTTGAAGTCCAGTGGCTCAAAAGAGCTTGGTTTCTGGCGAACTGCCAGTTCAAATTGTCCGAAAGCCCGGGTTTTGAAGCTCATAGAGCAGAACTGGAAGCTTTTGAACAGGCATGGGGAGAATATTATCGCGCCTGGGAAAGGGACAATATTTGGGACTTGTTTGAAGTAACATCGTTGCCCGGCATGGAGGATATCGAGCTGTACGAAGCAGAAATTGCAAAGCTTCAGAAAGCAAAAGAGCGCATCTGGGCTAACAAGTATCTAAAAGAGAAAATACACCAAGCCAATGAGCTTGGCTTGAGCCCTAATCAAGCAGACAGATACCTTGCCCTGGAAGAAGAAGTAGCGGAGCTAAGGAATGGGTTAAAGGAAGCGTTTGAGCCACCTTATTAGCAATTGTCAACCTAAAGCGATATGAATCTTACCCAATACGAGAAAGCAACTCCTATCGTGGATGAGATCAAAGAGATAAAGTCTCAGGTCGAAAAAATATCCTCCTATATCCCGCTAATGAAAAAATCGCCTCCGAACGAAAGCAGGCTGGTTTTAGATCACAGGGACCTTCAGTTGCCCGGCATTGACTGGACTTTATCGCTAAGTGCGCACAAAGAGCACCTTATTCAAAGATTGAATCAATTGGAACAAAAACTGGAGGCTATATAATCATGCGGGCCTGGGCAACATAGTTAGCATGGTGCCCCCGAGAACGGTAGCCAGAACATCAGCAAAATACAAGAGCAAATACAATCCTCAAAGTATGAAACCGACCATCCATTTTGACGATCAGCTGAGCCTCATCCCTGGCGAGATCAAAACAACGCTGCGCTTTCAGGGCAAAGACCTGGCTACTCTGGATGTCAACATGAAAAATGTCGCGCAGACGCATCTGGAACTCCTGGCAGAAGAGGCTAAAAAAGCTATGCGCTTCCTTTGCATTCATCTGCCCAGCGATAATGAAACCTACCGGTGGATCATGAATTACCATACGCTGGAATCTGATATTGATCAGCTGGGGCATATCGCCCAGCCCAACAACGCAGCATTTTTGCGCAAGCGGGCAGCCGCCATGCCTGATACCAAGAATGGCAAAGGCTGCAAGACCAGGATGCTGCTCCTCAACGCCATTATCACTTATTACAAGAAGCACTTTGCAGAAGCCCAAGAGCCGGGAGCATATAATTGCCCGGTTGATGTAAGCTCCTAATGAACCGGGCCGGCGCTATTTTTTAACCAGCAGAAGTCCCCCTTTTGCATATAGCCGGCCCTTCTTTTTGCTTCCGGCAAGTTGGTTGCCTTTAAGGGGTTCGACCCCCCTGGAATGCACAGCGACGGCGATGACGCCACAATTGGTTGCGCAGCCTCCAAATACGGAGGCTGCCAGCCATTAAAACCTTTATGACTATGATTCACACGAGTACATCCGGAAATAGCGCAAGCGACGGCCCATTGAAGCCATTGCGCAGATTGTACATCATAGACTGGTACCGTACAAAACGAAAGTTTGACCAGCTGCGAGATCAATACAATCAGGGCAAGCCCCTCAAAGAACAGATCCGCCGGCACCACATTGACTTTCTTAACGATGCGCTGGTCTTCTATTACCAGTTAGCTCTGGAGAACTATCAAAGGCACTCCCGCCTCGTCCCCGGCAAAAGCGAACTGCCCCCGCTGTACACGAACAACGCTCAGTTGTCCAGGCGTATGGGCGTGTCAGAAAAGACGATACGCAACTGGAGGGGCCGCCTCAGAGACGCTGGCATCATCACAGAGCAATTCAGGGGCAGCAACAGCAGCTTTGCCGTCCATTTCAACTTAAAGCACCTGCACGTCAAAATACAGGGCTGGGAGACGAATATCGCCTACTGTTTCGACCCTTCACTGCCTGAAAAAATGCGCACCCCGCCAGGCCCTTTTGTTTCGGGTATGCGGAAAACTTTACCGCATACTGTATCTAGAGACAATACCTCTGGTAACAATAAATTAAGTAAATTAAGCGGTGTCCTTCAACGGGAATATGCTGATAGTCAGGGAGATATGCCTAAGACCCCTGTGGAAAACGGTGGAAAGCCGGTGGAAAACCCAACATCGGGTGTTGAAGAACGGAAAATAGCAGATGATTCTTCTGGAAACACTTTTTCCGGAAACAGCAACAGCGATAAACCACAGGATTCCGGGGAACACGCCCCCCCGGGTTGCGCCCATCCCCCCCAAACAGCCCCGGAAACTATTGCAGAAGCCGCGAGCCATCTGGATGAAAAGCTCCGCAAAGCACTCCTGGTCCACATCAACAGCGTTTGGGCAGTGGCTTCCAGCTCCCTGTACGACGGATTTTACCTCAATGATGCTGAGATCGGGCGCGGCAAAGCCCGGATTGCTGAATATTTCGTGTACAGCGACCCCCGCCGCTGGGCTGCTGGTGGAAATGAGATCATTGAACGGATTGGGCTGGTCCGCCGGTGGATACTGAAGCGCAAGGAAAAAGGCGAAAAAGCCTATGTGACCATCCCCAGCATCTATTTTGACATCCGCACTGAGCATGGGTTCCGAAAAACAAAGGCTTGGTTTAAAGCCCATCAAAAATCGAAGATTGAAATCCAGGACCGGGCCCAGGTTACCCTTGCCTTAAAGCAGTACAGAAATGCGCTGCTCCCTAATTCAAAAATCAGCCCTGCAGAAGCCTACCGGCGCATTGCCCAACGCCTGGGCAAGCGGGGCCAGCACCTTGTGAAAGACTTTAATAAAAATATCCTTGAACTACAACCGAATGAATTATGCGCCAACGAATGAGCAAACCAACTTCAAGAAAACGCCAAAGGGATGAGATAGGGGATTGGAAATTGATGGTCCACTTCAACGATAATCATACCGAAGGGGCACACCGGGCGTACTACCACAGCAAAAAATGGCAGGACAAAAGCTGTATGCCAGGCCGGTTCAAAAGCTTTGTGGAAGACCCCAAATGGCATGGAAAAGTGGAAACCCAAAAGCTGTACCATAACGGCATAGAAAAGTCTACCTGGACAAAGAGCTCAGGGCGATGGATTGATAATTAAAAAACCGCAGCAACCATAAACCATGAAAAAGGCCTTAAAGAAAACCGGGCGAATCTGCCCCTGCTGCCAAAAGCCCGTGAACGATGAGAACTAAAGAGACGAAAACCGGGCAGGTCAGCTTGAAAATGGAGGAGGAAATATGGCAGGTGATTTCAAAAGCCTTTAAGCGGCACGTTGACCTGGATTGGCCCGATATGGAAACTTACGAATGTGCACTGGCAAAAGAGATTGCCGAAAAGCTTTGGAAACGCAATCAAACAGGTGAACGCTCCTTAAAGCTCCGGCAGAGCGAGTTCCACTTCATTTTTTGCGAGGCAGTTATGCACTACGTCCACGAAAGCCACCACAGCCTTATCAATTTGGCTGCAGAATCCTTTAAGCACCAAGTGGTGCATTACAGTTCAACCCCGGCAATTAGAAGATGAAAAAACAAAAGCTGGCCTGCTACTTAATCTATTTCTCCTTTACCTGGCTCGGAAGAGCAGTGTACGCTTTAAGGAAAAAACTTGAAAAACTGAACGATCAAATAGACCGGGCAGCTGGCCATTTTTTGCCGGAAAACGACTAAAAAACGCAAAATCCCTTAAAGGAAACGCAATGGAAAATCAGGAAATCACATCATACGAATTTACGGGCGGAAGCCTGGCAGAAAACCTAAGCCTAAAATGGGACACATTGAGGGTTTGGTTTCGGCGCAGAAAGTACACCTACAAGAAAAATGATTTTATTCCACAGGAGATTGTGCAGGAAGTGCTTGAACACTATGCTGATAACAATAATAAGCTGGAAAACCCAGAAGAAGTCCAGGAGGCGATACAGGAAGTAGCTGGAAAAATCAATCTGCAGATCAATATTTTGAACAGCAACGAAGCCTCAGCTGCAAAACCAGTATCAAAGCAGCCCCAAAAGCCATCACAAACCAACCGTACAGCCCCCGTACAAAAATCACTCCCTGATCCGGAGCCCCAGGCAGATCCCCTAGCAGGCGGAAAGCCGGTGACAGCATTGGTCTATTTCGCTTTCATCTTCATCCTGCTGTACCAGGTAGAGCATCTGGCCACCATAGGCATGGATGTAAGCGCATTCCCGGCTGGTAGCCTTGCCCGGAAGGTGAGCGGCTGGCTGTTTGCCGTGACAGTGAGTATCACAGCGCTGCTGATGACACTACGCAGGGGCATCAAAGCCCGTGTGTCCATCTTTGGCGAAAACGTGAGCTACCTCATGGTATTTGCCATACTGGACGTGATCTTCTTTGTCCTCAGCTCTGCACCGCTGGAGCAGACCACAGCGCTCCACTGGATTAAGAGCCTTCTGGTAGGCATTACGACTGCATTCGTGATATACAGTTTCAACGAACTCATAACGAAAAATTAGAATCACCATGATCAACACCATCAAAAACTTCCTGGCGGACATCTTTTTGCTCCGCTACGACCCGGACAAGTACACTTTGCCGGACAGACGTACACGGACAAACCGTACACGAACAAACGGACAAGCCTATACGGACATCAACTTAGCCGAGTACACATGGACAGGCGGACAACTATGGATTCCGGACAACGAGTTCAAGGACAATCAGGCGGACGCGGCCTGGAAGGTGGATAACGTCCGTTCGCGTACAACGGACGCGGCTATGGAATTAACCCCGGCGGACATAGAAGAGCTGAACGTCCGGAAGCTGGACCACCGGAAAGCTTTGCGCATTAAACCGTTTTGGAGCCAGGGCTTGACCATACCGGAAATCAGCCGCGCATTGAACTACGGAAACGGGAAAAAGCTCCGTGGTTATGGAGAAACAACTGTAAGCCTCTACTGTGCTGCCTTTTCCACTGCTCTATCTAGGGGAGGGGCTGTCCAAAAGTAGCACTCAAAAACACTCAATTGAGTGAAGCCAAGTTGATTTTCAAAGGATTATGCACTCATTTTCTGAGTGGCATCCCACTCAAAACCACTCAAAACCTTACAAAATGTACGAACAGCACCCAGAATATCATCCTTACGAGCCCGTCACGGAAGAGGCGGTATGGGAGGAACTTACTCCGATAGCGGATGCCCGGCCGCCTGCGCACCGTCCGCATACGGTGGTGTGGGAGATCGAACGCAAACGGTTCAAAATATATCCCATCGCCGTACAGATTGGCGAAATGGGAGCAGCCATTGTCTTGTACGTCTTTTTAAAGTTCGGACAACTGATCTGGTTCCTTGTCCTTGTCTTATGGACAACCGCTGTGTCTGTCCTGCGTGCTTTGTCCGTAGCCGTACGGGACACAGCCGGACAAGCCATACGGACAAGCGGACATGGACAAACGGACAACGATTATCCAACCAAACGGACAAGGTGTACGGACGTGAACGTGGACGTACGGGTGTCCGTGAAAACCGGCAGACATGATTAAGGACATTGAAACGATTGCCCTTGTCCTCTTTTTGGCGGCTATCATGTACGTCACTACCCAATGGGGCATACCTGGTGCAGTTGTGGTCTTGGGCATAGGCATGGTGCTATATGCGCTTTCGCAAAACTACCTGAAAGCCTGGAAGCGCCGTGCAGCACTGGCGAATGCCGCCGTACAGATCGACAACAGCTACCTATACAGTGAAGAGGAAGAAGATCCCACTGTACGCAGACGCGCACAAGCTGAAGTACAGCTCCTGCGCAGATCAGGAAATAAGGAGTTCCTGAAAGGGAATATTAAAGTACACGCTTTGTACTTCCGGCAAAACGAGGACAGAGAGGAGATGGTGGAAATCCAGAAGGAAGACAAGCACATACGTTCATTCCTGGTATTGTGCAGCGACTACGGCCGGTTTCTGGAGATGGTGCAGGAACATCAGGGTGCCGTAGAGGCAGACCACCATATCAAGATCGCAAAGGAGGACGGACGCTGGTATTTGGATAACGCCCTTAATCAATATTGACATGGATATACTGACAATTCTTCTCCTGCTCAACTTAACCGTCATGGTCATAATCGGGGTGCTCTGGCTAATGTTGCGCAATAAGTGCAAAGAGCGGGAAGCCTGGAATAAACAACACCCTGACCTTGCCCTGATTGCCTTGCCACTTGTGTACATACAGCCTTATCAGGATGGGGTAATCATACAGGATAGCAAACAACGCCTGCATTATTTCCACAAAGACAAAGGGTATTCCTGGGAACCACTGGAAAACATTGAGATATGAATAAGATAACCGAGTTCGACAAATTCTGGATGGCCCTGGGCCTGATCGCCTTCCTGATCATAGCATCACCAGCACTGATCCGGATGTGGATAGCTGACCGGCGCGAAATGCGAAAGTATGAGGCAGAATGGAAACGGGGCACGTAACCAGCTGCCGGCAATCCAGCTGAAATTATGCTGTGCTTCACTTATAAGTTAATCAATCTACCACACTATGAATCAAAAAAACAACCGGACACATCATTGTTATCAAGCAACATCCAGATCGTCGATGGTATGAAAGCCTTGGGCCCTGAGCCTTACGGCCCAAAAGTGCGCCGCAAAACCGAGAACGACGCCCGGATGAAAGCCAAACAGAAGATCAAGCGCCGCAAGCGAAACAAGGTAGCCCGTCGCTCCCGAGCGATTAACCGGAAATTACATTGACCAATAAACCCCTTTTTCCTTCATGCCGGGTAGCCCTTGCTGCCTGGCTCTTAAACCCAATTGTCATGGAATTTAACAACACGAACGTATTAACTGATCGCCCAACGACACAGCTCATGTTAGCTGAAAATCGTGTGGAAGAGCAAGAAATCAAAGCAGTAGCGCAAAAACCCTACATGGAGGCTCCCGAAACTGTCACGCCTGAGGACATCAAGTTGATGTACGCCGGTGACATGGTAGATGATCTGCTTAAACAGCGCGTACGATCTTCAAACAAGCTGTACGGCTTCCAAAAAGCTTATGGCCATGTGCATCCTTACACAATGGAAGAGCTGGAAAAGCAAAAAGAAGAGTTCCTGGAAGGCTTCTCTAAGGCCAAAACACGCCTCACCCGGATTGCCTCTAACCATCCTTTGGCTCAGCGACTATGCGGCATTAAAGGCTTCACAGCTTACCAATTAGCCCTGGTCATGACAAAGGTGAAGGATATTTCCCGATTTGATACTCCGTCTAAGCTGGTTATCTATGCCGGGTGTGGCTCCAAATATGGAATGTTTGTCTGCAAACGAAACCTGAATGCCATACGAAAGATACACGCAGAGCAGTACACCGGCGACCCGGATGCCTACCGGCCCTTCGGCTACAATACTGCATTGCAGCAACGCCTATACATCATCACCGATAGCCTTATCCGGGCAAAGGGATGGTTCTATGAGTTCTACCAGCGTCAGCGAGTGCGCATCGAGGAAAAGGCGATCAACGAAGACCGGGTATTTGTAGCCACTGCTGAGGATGCCAAAGGCACAAAAATGAAGGCCGGCGAGTTCTACATGAAAGCTCGAAACACGCAAAGCTTGAAAGCCTGGAGCAACTCAGGCGCACGTTGGCGCGTAGCTCGTACACTGCTCCATCTAATCTACAAGGAATGGCGAGATTATAAGGGCCTGGAATGCAGAAATCCTTACCCGATTGAGTATCTTGGGCATAGCCAACTGATCACGCTGGATGATGTGCTGGCGCGAGATGAGAAGAAATAATTGGAACCATTTTAGGTGCTGGAGAGCTGTTTTGAATTGTACGGTCTTTTGTTTCTGGTACGGGGAATTGAATTATGAGCCTAATTGTTTCTGCACTATTTTTCTGAATTGCCTTTGTTGTTGCTACTGATAGCGAACTTTGAATTTTACCTGGACTTGTTACTATCCTTAAAGTTTGAATTGTGTCGGATATAGTTTCTGTCAAAAAAATTTGAATTGTTTGCACTCTTGTTACTGGCAAAAACGTATGAATTAAGAGTCGCTTGGGCGCAGTTGTAATTTGTCCCCGTGAGTAGGA
>ENA-UENT01000693-UENT01000693.1-marine-metagenome-genome-assembly--contig:-NODE-693-length-15531-cov-3.276294_pt1 | contig 15531 bp, 8 predicted proteins | sample MGYA00237879_ERZ529330 | MGnify/ENA primary metagenome ERZ529330 (study PRJEB26372, sample SAMN05368345) | marine metagenome | biome: cultured habitat; feature: ocean water; material: water; isolation... | reverse complement strand
AGATATTGGGGATCCACCTGCATTCGCATAGCATATCCAAGGTTCTCTAATTCAATGACAAAGTGCTTTTTACCATCCATATTCACCAAAGTGCCCTTCAGTCCGGTCAGCCGACCACCAATGATCTCCACTTCGTCGCCTTTTCGCATGTGACGAGTAGGCTCCAGTTCTATCTCTACATCTTCTCCTACTACGCGCTGGATCAATTTGATCTCTCGTTCCGGTATGGAAATGAGATTCTTAGAGAAGCGGACAAACTTCACCACATCTGGTGTATCTAGTACTGGAATATATTCTGGTTTTGTAATCTTAGTGAAGAGGTAGCAGCTGATGAGCGGTAGCTCTACCTGTTTTACTTTGCGGGTATAATAGCGTTTGACGCGCTGTAAGGGAAGATAAGTCTCAATGCCTTTCTCCTGTAAGCGCTTAAGGACTTGCTTTTCTCGCTTGTAACGAGTGTACACGGCGAACCACCGAGCTTCCTGCTCATCAAGGTGATTCTCATAGGGTTGGGGGTTCGCAGACATTATCTTGTTTTTGGTTGTATGGTTTAAATTTGCTTGGCTGACCCTTCAGGGGACCGAGGGGCAGCGTGTGCCTTTCTTTTCTTAATCTCTCAATGCTTTACAATCGCCAATACTTCAGCCCATTATCATTTCTAAAATCATATATTCCCTTTAAATCCACGAGAATGGGACTACCATTCATGATGGATTTAAAGTACTGGTTATCTAAATCCTTGTATTCATTGTGACTTACCGCCACAATCACAGCATCGTAGTTGTCTGAAAGCTGATCTACCATACCTAGTTTGTATTCATGCGCTACCTCATTTGGGTTGGCGTGAGGATCGGTGATGTGGACATTAATCGAAAAATTCATCAACTCCCGAGCCAGGTCAGCTACTTTCGAATTACGAATGTCAGCTACGTTTTCTTTGAAGGTGATACCCTTCATTAGTACCTTACACTCACTTGGATTCTTTCCATCCTTGATAAGCATTTGGACTAGTCGTTTCGCAATGAAATCAGGCATTTCATCATTAATGCGACGGCCACTGGTTATAACTTGTGGATTGTAGCCTAAGTGTTTGGCTTTATGAAGTAAGTAATAAGGGTCTACTCCGATACAATGTCCTCCAACCAAGCCAGGATAGAACTTCAAGAAATTCCATTTGGTTCCGGCGGCTTCGAGAACGGCTTTAGTATCGATATCCATGCGATCGAAAATGATCGCTAGTTCATTCATCAAGGCAATATTAAGATCACGTTGAGTGTTTTCGATGACCTTGGCAGCTTCAGCTACTTTGATAGAAGCGGCTTTATAAATCCCTGCGGTGATCACTTCTCCGTATACCTTGGATATTTCTTCAGCAGACTCTTCATCATTTCCGGAGACGATCTTCAAAATCTTCTCTACGGTATGCTCTTTGTCTCCTGGATTGATACGTTCCGGCGAGTAGCCTACCTTGAAGTCTTTGCCAAAGGTAAGGCCTGACATTTCCTCTAGGACCGGTACACAGTCTTCTTCCGTACAGCCTGGATAAACCGTAGATTCATAAATTACATAATCTCCCGGTTTCAATATCTTTCCTACACTCTTACTAGCACTTAAAACAGGGGTGAGATCGGGTACCTTTTGTTCGCTAACAGGCGTCGGAACAGCAACTATATGAAAGTGAGCATCTTTTAAATCCTCATAATTAGCTGTAAAAATGATATCGGTACCTTCAAATGCCTCAGGTTCCAATTCCTTGGACGGATCGATGCCGTTCATCATCATCTCGACTCTTTCGGCGCTGATATCAAATCCAATGACACTAAACTTTCGTGCCAAGACCAAGGCTAGTGGTAAGCCCACATAGCCTAATCCAGTTACAGAGATCTTATATTTCTTGTCTATTAATTCTTGGTACATAGGAGCTAGTTGAATAATCAGGGAAGTTGCATAGAGATTCTTTTCCCTTGAGGGGGTAATTATTCTGCGGTTTTTATATATACTCTTAGGCGAAAAATCCCCTTACGCTACTGGTGATAAAGGATAAGGTAGCCTCATCCAATTCAGTGTGCATGGGTAAGGAAATTACAGACTCACATAGATCTTCGGTCACGGGTAATTCGACGAAATCTGCCGGTATAAACGACTTGTATGCGTTTTGTTTATATAGTGGCACGGGGTAGTAAATCATGTTCGGGATTCCCTTTTCTTTTAGGAAGGCTGCCAACTCGTCTCTTCGGCCATTCTTCACTTTCAGCGTGTATTGATGAAACACATGTGAGGAATTCGCTTGTCTAGTTGGAACTTGGAGTTCTGATACACTTCCCAATGCTTCGTCATAATAGGCGGCAGCCTGCTGACGGGCTGCGGCATAATTGTCCAGATGTCTTAGCTTAATTTCCAAGACAGCAGCTTGCATGGCGTCTAGTCGACTGTTTACACCTACTGCATCGTGATAGTATCGCTTGACTTGCCCGTGATTAGCTACCATTTGGCATTTCGGACCTATGATATCGTCATTAGAGTAAAGGGCTCCGCCATCTCCATAGGCTCCCAGATTCTTGGAAGGGTAGAAGGAGGTACAGCCGATGTGTCCTAGAGTTCCCGTTTTCTGAGTGCTACCGTCCGAATAGGTATAGTCAGCACCGATCGCCTGCGCATTATCTTCCACTACCCATATCCCATGCTTATTGGCAACCTGCATAATCGGCTCCATGTCACAGCTTTGACCGAACAAATGTACAGGTACGACTGCCTTGGTTCTTGGGGTGATGGCGGCTTCGAAGATTTCGGCGGTGAGGTTGAAGGTGTCTGGATCGACATCTACCATTACGGGAGTAAGACGTAGCAATGCAATTACTTCTGCGGTAGCCACGTAGGTGAATGCTGGTACAATTACTTCATCCCCGGGTTGAAGATCTAGTGCCATTAAGGCTATTTGTAATGCATCAGTACCATTTGCACAAGGAATTACGTGCTTAGCGTCAAGATATGCGCTGAAGGCCGCTTTGAAGGACTGAACCTTTGGGCCATTGATAAAGGCGGTAGAGCGAATCACCTCTAATACAGCCTCATCCACTTCCTGCTGGATGCGGCTATACTGGGTTTTTAAATCTACCATTTGGATGTTCATCGTGGGACTGTTCATGAATTATAATTAATGTTAGCCTGCTCTTAGTCTTTAGACCATAATAGCAGGTGATCTGCGGGAAATTCTGCTGCTTCCATTTGTTCGAACTCTTCATCTGAATAAATCAGATACCGAATCCGGCGTTTTATCAGATCTTCTACTTTGTCGATTAATTGAATCAAGTACTTTTGATCAATGTCTCCGATAAAGACCAAATCAATTACCTGACTGTCCAATCCTTTTGCAAAGTCCCCAACCACAAATACACGACTGACCTGGCCTAAGCGCTCTATGACATTTTCTACCACACGATCAAGGCCGATGTGTTTCAGAACGATGTTGTGGACTTCTCTAAAAAGGGGATGCTTGATATTAGCTTGGAACATCTTTTTGTTCCCTACCAGATTGGATTCCAACATGCCAGCCTTTTCCAATCGATTCAATTCTACTCGAATTGCATTCGAAGATTCTCCAAACTCACTCTCCAAACTTCGTAGATAAGCTTTGGTCTTACTGTTGAGGAAAAATTTCAACAGCAGCTTGATTCTTGTCTTGGATGATATGAGTGTCTCAATCATAATTGAGTAACAAAATTACTCGTTTTTTGGAAAAGGATGCAAAAAAAGCAAAAAAATAACGGTCCTTACGGAAACGTATTAGTTTGCAGTGTATTGTTCAGTATTGTTCTAGTGTGAGTTTGAGTAAGTCTTTTACTCTAAAGTACGGTGGGTATCTGTCACAAATGTACGTAAAAAATGATCGGTCTACCAAATGACGTACCTGAATAAGTAAATATTAATCTTTGCTTAATATTAATGAAAATGTCTATTTGTATCGATAAACCCTTGACTTTAGCGGACTTTTGAAAGATGTTGTAGAGTACATTTATACAGTAAAAAAAATCAATTTTTTTACCAAGATTAGAGAAATTCCCCTCCAATTGACCTTGTTTTTAGATCATTTGGAGGGGGAAATAATCGGTGAAACTGGTTCAAAATCTTGTGCTGGATTAACGATTGATTAGGAAGCGATGGGTAAAGAAATGGTCGCCAGAATGAATTTTTAGTACATAATTTCCATTGGTCAAAAGAGCGGTATGCAGTTCCCAGTGGACCAATTCAGCTTCTACAATGGCTTTCTGGACCAGCCTCCCAGCTGTGTCGAAAACTTCAATAAGCGATTTCTTGGAGCTTGAGGAAGGCCAGGTTACATATAGGATTTCATTAGCTAAAGTGGGATAGACCTTGGGGGAAGACAAGGAAGCTCCCCACGGAACGCTAATAGTTTTGTGGTACGTGGTACGGCCATCAAAATCCACCTGTTTAAGCCGATAGTAATTGATTCCAACAATAGGGTGTCGATCTAAAACTTCGTAGTGCTTTGGATGGTTGGAGGTGCCATAGCCCTCTATTACGGTAATTTGCTCAAAGTCAATCCCATTGCTGCTTCTCTCTACTCCTATATAGGCATTGTTTTCTTCAATAAGAGTGGTCCAATTTAACTGAATCCCACTAACTTTTGGTTTGCCCCAAAACTCACCGAGTTCAATCGGTAGTGGACTGCTACTCTGGACTGAAAAAAGAGAGACACTTTCGACATTTTCTAACTGCTGACGAAATGGTCCATTACCGCTAGCGGCATCAGTAGACTGCACCTCCCAAGCACTGCCAGACCATTGACTTATGAAACAGGATTGTCGGTCGAAACCAGGCATTTCATCGGCTACCTCCCATTGGAGCTCGACATTGAGATCACTGCCGCCATTAACATCTTCGGCTATGACCCAGGTCCGGTCAACCACCTCGGAGATTAATGCTTGACCATCCGTTCCTTCCATAAGGATCGCATCTTCCACCCGCACCCCATACCAATCTGTGGCAGCCGAGAATGTGTTAAACAACTTCATTGGATTGTAAGAATTGTTTCCTACTGGGAAATTCACTTGAGTACTACTAACTCTGCGTCTCAAAAAGCCATTACCATTGGTTTTGACATAGGATAATTGGGAACCTCCGATGGTACTTCCTCCGGAACTAATAGTAAGATTATGATCTCCCAGGGTGAGAAAGCCTCCTTCCAGTCTCAACGTTCCATTGATCTGTGTATCAGCTTGTAAGCGTTTATTTCCTACTCCTCTGATCGTGACATCAGGGAGTACTACACCTATGGGTATATACTGTGTATTCGTTTGGGAAAAAATTACGCGAGCCCCTGACTGGAAGGTAATGGAATTTCGACTAGGATGCAGATCTTGAAAGATATGACCACTATCTTCGAGCCAGAGTTGTCCGCTACTGCGGAAAGACGCTTTAGCGGAGCCAGCTTGATTTTCATTGCCATAGATGTGTCCACCGAGAATCAGCTTTCCATTTTTGCCAATTTCATAGCTAATGTCATAACTACCACCGTTGTCACTGGCCAGCCAGAGGTCTCCCTTTTCGATATCTAATGTTCCATCTACCTTCAAACTACCTCCAAGATTGATGCTATTGCTACCATCGATCCCGTCTATTGAAACGTCGGCTTTCTTTACAGTTACCGTTTTTCCGCTATTAATGGTGATATTAAACCTACTATTTGGAGCTCCATTATTATACAGCGCAGCAGATGAACTAGTGGTGTAAGTCAGAGTCAAATTTTTGTCTATTACCAGATTTGTGGTATTTGCGGCGGAAGGATCATTATCTTTCCGCAAACGCTTGAGTTGTGTCTGACCAATACCAGAGATACGACAACTTGGGCCATTGATGTCTAGACTTAAGCCATCGCTACTTCCGCCTACTGTCCCGTCCAAGTGGGCATCTCCATAGATTTCAATGTATCTAGTACTACTTCCACCGACTTTCAGTGAAGAACCAGCTTCTACCGTCAAATTGGCTATGGCTTTCTCCGATGCCTGGAGGGTAATAGCATGGCCATTCTGGATGACTAGGTTGAGGCTTGGATCATCTGGATCGCTAAAGGAAGCTGGTCCTGAAGGGGAACTAGCCCAAATAGCATCTCCCCAGCTTCCTGAGGATACTGAGTACCAAGTGGTACTTTGAGCGTGAATGAATAAGATGGGTAGAATGCATAATAGGCATACGAGAAAGGCGTTTACTTTCCGAATCATGAGCTTAGTGTTGTGTTAAAAAGAGCGCTAATAGTTGGATTACCCTTAAATCAGGCAGACTGACCTAAGAGTAAAGCCTGTATCGGAAAGTAAGACGCAGAAAGAGAGGAAATTCCATAACGCAAGAAGGCCGACTCACAATTTTTTTGTGAGTCGGCCTTCTGAGACTGCCTTAAATAATTTATCCTATTCGCAGCCTAATTCTTTTCTTGATATAGGGTCGTTATTGGGGAAGCAGTTATTACTTAATACTTGCTCTGGAACATAGCGCTCCAGATTAGGGTCTCTAAGACTTCTTTCCAAGAACTCAGTAAGATCATCAATCTCCCCTTCACTTAGATTCAGTGGGTGGAAGAAGGAAGAAATTTGCTCTTGTGGAACCCTTGGATTTTCAGGAAGACCATCGTTAAAGTACTCTACCACTTCTCTTAAGCTATTCTTGCTGCTACCATGAAAGTAGAAAGGTGAATCAGCCATGTTGTATATGCCAGGTACCTTAAACTTGAAAAGATCCTCTTCTTGTAAGGTGAAACCACCACGTCCCATATTTCTGATGTCATGGATACCTGTTGCCAGAGCTCCTGGAAGATCACAAAGATCATTTACACCTATACCATGAAATTCATTAGCACTCATGGCAGGTCCTTGGTGACACCGATAGCAGCCAGCCTTGGAGTAGAAGAGCACTGCTCCTCGCTTCTCTGACTCTGAAATGGCATCGTTGTCGCCTTTAAGCCAGTCTTGGAAAGGGGCTTCATTCGTGATCAAGCTTCTAAGATAGGCTGAGATGGCAAAGCTAGAAGTCAGCAAAGAATAGCGCTCATCTTCGGCGAAGTCTCCAAAAGCATCATCAAACATCTGACGATACCCCAGCGTATCTAATACATACTCATCTACCACCATGCGGTGCACGATCAAACCTTCAATATTTTGAGCCTCTAGGCCGTCCAAGCCTAGATGGTTAGTCACCGTAGTTGGATCATCCAATCCCCACAAGTATTCAGTACCTACATTTGCATCAAATGCTCCAAATTTTCCGCTCCAGGTAGTATTGGTTACATAGGCCACGTTCAAGACGCTAATGGGACGAGCCCCTTGCACGTCTAACTCATTGGCTTTGTAGTTACTCATCTGCTCTCGGCTCTCGCCATTGAGACCGAAGCCAAATCCTCCATCTGCAATGCCTTGCTCACGGCCAGGCATGTAACCAGCACTAGGCACGTGGCAGGTGGCACAAGAATACGTACCTGCTCCATTCGAGTAGACGGCATCTCTCGCCAGTCCGGTCTCGAAGAATAACATTTTACCCAATTCAACCTTTTCCTCGGTCAAAGGGTTTTTTCGTCCATTGGGGATGCTTGCATAATCATTGCTCGCCGGCAGAATGAAATGTTCCATATCACCTGTCGGAGAAACGCTTCTTAACGTCTTCTGAAGTTTCACGTCTAAGGGGTTAGGAAGACTGTCTTCAGAGCACGATTGTCCTATTAGCACCAAACATAATATCCAGATCCACTTGTTCATAATGTAGCTGTCTTGTAAAGTCGAGTCAATAACTGAGTATTAAATTGGTAAAACCTGTTCGTAAACTTCACTCCAAATGGAGTGGAGTAGTCTTTTTAAGTAGACAAGTAGCTGTCCGTTTGGGTTAGGTATTACGGGAGTCTATGTGTAGCCATCTAGCACTGCAATAGACTCTTATTTCTCTTGTTGTTACTTATATGTAGATTTTACATGTGAAAATGTCCTGCCAAAATGTGTTTTATTGACAGATTATATCACAAATCTAGTTCTAAGCAATTATCAAGGCAGATTTTGGTATAGCCGCTCAATTAGTGCGGAAGTTCGGCGAGTTTCAACCGATAAACACTTCCCTTGGGTTCCAAGGTTTTTAAAGCCCTCTTTAGCGTAAAAGTGTTTCGGCTTTAGTGTAGTAGTCTGAAAACTAATTAGTTGGCTGCGAATGCGCCATTCTCATGAAAGTTCTTATTATTTTTTACTCCAAAAGGTCCGGAAGGTTGCAATGAAGGGTCAATATTTTTTTGAAAAATAACAGCTGAAAACTTTGGTTTTATAAGTGTTGGATTAGGGTTTACAAACGCACGCGAATACCTGGTCCCAGTAGCACAAACCATTGCTGTTCTGAAAGAAAATATCCCCCACCCATAAACAAAGGAAAAGATAGCCGGCTACTATATTTAGTACGTATAGGATAGAGACTTACTAAGCCGACTAAACCCATATCCCTGGTACTGTTTTCACTGAAGTTAAAGGCATTAAAGGCTAAGAAGCCGGCCCCAAATTTATAGGGCTTGGCTTTGGCCACTTTGTTTTCGTGATAAAAACTGAATTGGGCGATCATCGCCATGCTAATACCCCCTAGATTACTAAACCCTTGTTCTCCAATACGCTTGGTAATGAGCCCGGCGGGGAAGGAGACGTCGATGTCAAAGGTCATCGATCGGAAAAGGACAAATTCGACATTTCGGCGGATTCCGCGTTTATCAAAGAATTGTTCATCATGTTCTAATGTTACCCGGATAGTCGACCAAGGGTCTAGATCGTAAATCTTCTTACGGAGATAACGATTAATGCTTAGACTCCCGTTGTAGCAATTTTGTGGGGAATAAAAGGCGTGCCTAGGGGAAGCATCCGAAGGACAGGCCTTGATTCGGGGGATCGTTTTTTGCTCCACCAATTGATTGCGACGATCCCGGATCTCGACGGTAATATTGAGCTGTTGAGGGCCATGAAATTCGGTATGATCGAGACGGTCGTAGTCGAAATCGATAATGATGTCATCTATCGAGGTAGAGGAGAAAATTAATTTGTCTATTGCCTCTACGTCATAGGATTCTTCTCCGTATCTGAATTGAATGAAATCAAAGGCCCTAGGCCGTTTATATTCCCGAACCCTCAAACGTTGTCCAATTGGATTTTGGTGATTCAATATGTTAATAAAGCGATCCTTAATATCTATCGGGATGGTGATGTCATATTCTCGGGCTGTTTCGCGGTTTACACTCGAATCCAATTGCACTTCAGTGAGACCTTCAAATTGAAAATTGGCTTTGTATAGGGCCGTACCGTCTAAACGGACCGAAATCTTTTCTCCGGGATAAATGTCACGGCTTGCTTGCCAATCCTGACCCTCTCTTAAGATGCTGATTTTGTTGACCTTAGTGCTCGGCGTAATGTCGAAATTGGTGATGAATTGGGCAAGGTCTCCGTCTTTTATATATAGATAGCCTTCATTCTGTCGATGGTAATCGTAGATGCGCAACCAGCACAGTACTTTTCCATTGGCCAATACTCGTCTGGTGTAGATTTCTGCAATTAGGTATCCTCCGGCCTCTTCTTGTGATTCGAGGCGGTAGGTCTTTTCCATTTGGAGTTCTTCTACAAAGTCTAGTTCAATCTCTAGGCCCGCTCTTTTGGCATCTTCTGTCAAGGTCACCTCCCGTTGATTGGAGCGTAGAAAGCGCAATTTGGCTGGCTTCACCACAAAATCATGTTGGAGTGAAGGTAATTGATAGGAGAATTGGCCATCTGCTCGTCGATAGGGTTTTCTCAGCCTCAACTCTATGTCTAGCGTCTGCAGACCTGCCTCTGTAGCCTGTACTCTGGCATTGACTCGGTTATTATTCCGGAAGACTCGGTGATTGATTTCCTGGTTTTGCGTCCAAGTCTTTGGGAAGATAAGGTTGTTGAGGTGATTCGTTTCAATACTAATGGTCTGTTCCTCACCTACATAGAGCGCAGCTGGTAGTTCTCGAAATTGTACTTGGGTTTGGGTATAGGGAAGCAGCTTCAGTTCATATATCATGGGTTCGGGTAGGTACTTGCTAAAGATCTGGAAGTTAAAGGCCAGAAAATTTCTGTTAGTAATGCTGGCAAAACGCACCTTGCAGCGGAAGTTCGATTGGGTAACCCATCGCAGGGAATCCAGCAAGGCAAAGTCATCAGAGGGTAGGAGAAAGATGGAATCAATAGGGAATATACCGGATGGGTAGAGACGTAGCTCAACTATTGGTTGTTCTATGGTGTATTCAAAAGGCAGTTGCGCTTCTCCTTGCCAACTCAATTTATCTTTGGACCAGGTATAGCGATTAGTATCTACCGATAAAACAATTTCTTCAAAGAAGTTCTGGGTCTGATCTTGAGCTATAAGTAGTTGTGGTCCAGAGATACAGTAGGTTAAGAGTAGTGCAGAAAATAGGGCAAGCTGTTGTTTTCGATTTGATTTCATAGTAGATGAAGTAAACGCTTCCGGGGGATGGTAATGAACCAGGCCTCAAGAAGTTGGCGGAAGAATTAAGATCCGGCTACTAGATTTACGCTTGGTCTTCAACAAAAGTAAGAAGGATTTGAATCTTTTTCTTACTTCACTACAATGATAACGATTACATTCTGAGCTTAGCATTTCATTAATGTTCAAAGGGGGATTCAAATGCCAACAAGACTAGATTTTCACCAAGGAATTATATAATTTTGCCCTGCCCCTGCCAAATTGCTCCTGCTTGCCATATTCCACAACTAGCTGTACAAGCACAAAAACAGGTACATTCAAAGAACAATACACCACTTTTTCCATACTGAAAAACCGACTGTATGTCTATAACATCTGAGAAGGATTTGATCGGCATTAAGAATGCTGGAAAGGCCGTAGCCATTACACTGAAGAAGATGCGAGAGTTCGCCAAGCCGGGAATGTCAACGAAGACCTTGGATGAGTATGGTTTGTCGGTTCTCAATGAATTTGGTGCAGTCCCAGCTCCTATGAAGGAGTACAATTTTCCAGGCTTCACCTGCATCAGTGTTAACCATGAAGCTTGTCATGGGATTCCGAGCCATAGTCGTATTCTTCAGGAAGGTGATTTGGTCAATATCGATGTTTCTGCTGAAGTGGACGGCTACTACGCCGACAACGGGGGATCCTTTGTATTGGGCAAGGACATGCAAGGATTGGAACCATTGGTGAAGGCCTCCAAGGAAATCCTTCAGGAAGCCATTGGACAGATTAAGGATCGAGTTAGAATTTCGGATGTTGGTGGATTCATTCACCAAGCCGCCAAGAAAAGAGGTTATACGGTCATCAAGAATCTTTGTGGGCATGGAGTTGGAAGAAAACTGCACGAGGCACCTTTTGAAATCGCTTGTTTTAGGGATCGACTTAACAGGGGCCGATTCCGTCGAAATTCTGTAATCGCTTTGGAGACCTTTATTTCTACCAAGGCTAACTTTGTATACGAGATGGCCGATGGCTGGACCATGCAACCTAAGGACAATAGCTTCGTGGCACAACACGAACATACTTTAATTGTTACCGATGGCGAACCCATTATCGTAACAGCTGACAATGAGATATATTAGCATACTAAATCCTCGTTTATAACTACCCTTTCGGGCTCAAATAGAAGCCACATGAAGAATACGATAAAGGAACTTTTAGAGGAACGCATTCTAGTGATTGATGGAGCTATGGGAACCATGATCCAACGGTATAACTTGGACGAAGCAGGTTATCGAGGAGAGCGTTTTGCGGATTACCATCGAGATATTAAAGGCAATAATGATCTCTTGTCTATCACTCAGCCTGATATCATTGTGGAAATTCATAAGGCTTATCTGGAAGCTGGTGCAGATATCGTGGAAACGAATACTTTTAGTGCCACTAGCATTGCCCAAGCAGATTACGAGATGGAGGATCTGGCCTATGAACTTAATCTAGCTTCAGGGCAAGTAGCCCGTAAGGCGGTCGATGAATTCATGAAGGCTAATCCAGGGAAACCTCGATACGTAGCAGGGGCAATGGGCCCTACTAACCGAACGGCTTCCCTTTCCCCAGACGTAAATGACCCTGGCTATCGAGCGGTTACTTTTGATGACCTCAGAGATGCCTATTATGAGCAAGCCAAGGGCTTGGTTGACGGTGGTGTAGATATTTTGCTGGTGGAAACCATCTTCGATACATTGAATGCCAAAGCTGCACTTTTTGCTATCGATATGTTAATGGAGGAACGAGGATTGGACCTTCCGATCATGGTTTCAGGTACGATTACTGATGCTTCCGGTAGGACCTTATCTGGACAAACGGTAGAGGCATTCTGGGTATCTGTCAGTCATATGAACCTACTCAGTGTTGGTCTCAATTGTGCCTTAGGGGCTGAGGAAATGCGCCCACACCTAGAGGCCTTATCTAAAGTTGCAACTTGCTTCGTTAGTGCTTATCCTAATGCAGGTTTGCCTAATGAGTTTGGGGAGTATGACCAAGGAGCTGAGGAAATGAGTCAATATATTCGAGACTTTGCTTCCAGTAAGTTCGTGAATTTGATTGGAGGTTGTTGTGGTACTACGCCAGATCATATTGCGGCGATGGTCAAAGGAGTAGAAGGGGTGCAACCCAGGAAAGTAGCTGCTCCATCAGCTTACAGCCAACTCAGCGGCCTTGAACCCTTGGTCATTCGTCCTGAGACCAACTTTGTGAATGTCGGAGAGCGAACCAATGTTACTGGTTCTCGAAAATTTGCCCGTTTGATTAAAGAGGGAGATTTGGCTGAAGCACTTAGTGTGGCACAGCATCAGGTAGAGGGTGGAGCCCAGATCATCGATGTGAATATGGATGAGGGACTGCTCGACTCAGAGCAGGCCATGCGGGACTTTCTGAACTTAGTCATGGCAGAACCGGATATCGCAAAATTGCCCATCATGATTGACTCCTCAAAATGGAGTGTGATTGAGGCGGGACTTAAGTGTGTGCAAGGAAAGTGTGTGGTGAATTCTATCTCCATGAAGGAAGGAGTAGAGGAGTTTATTCGTCAGGCTAAATTGGTACGTCGTTATGGGGCAGCAGCAGTGGTCATGGCCTTCGATGAGCAAGGGCAAGCAGATACCATTACAAGGAAAGTGGAAATTTGCAAGAGAGCGTATGATATCTTGGTGGATCGAGTAGGCTTCCCTCCTCAAGACATCATTTTCGACCCCAACATCTTCGCCGTTGCTACTGGAATTGAGGAACACAATGAATATGCCATCAACTTTATTGAGGCAACTCGTCAAATCAAGGAAGTGTGCCCAGGTGCGATGATCAGTGGCGGGGGTAGTAATATATCTTTCTCCTTCAGAGGAAACAATGTGGTGCGTGAAGCCATGCATTCCGCTTTCCTTTATCATGCCATCCAAGCAGGAATGGATATGGGAATTGTTAATGCGGGTATGATTGAGGTGTATGAAGAAATCCCGAAAGATCTGCTAGAACGAGTAGAGGATGTACTCTTTAATAGGAGAGAGGATGCCACAGAGCGACTTACAGAATTTGCCGAACAACTTAAAGGTACCAACGGAGGGCGTGCGGTCCAGAAAGATTTGAGCTGGAGAGAAGGTACGGTTGAGGAGCGCTTGGCCCATGCCTTGGTGCGCGGAATTACTACCTATGTAGAAGAAGATACCGAGGAGGCGCGGCAGAAATACGATCGACCCTTGCAGGTGATTGAAGGTCCTTTGATGGACGGCATGAATATCGTTGGCGATCTCTTTGGTTCGGGTAAAATGTTCCTGCCTCAGGTGGTAAAGAGTGCCCGGGTAATGAAAAAGTCCGTAGCGTTCTTGACTCCATTTATAGAAGCTGAAAAGGCAGAAGGAGGGAAAAGTACTAAGGGTAAGATCCTCTTAGCTACGGTGAAGGGAGATGTACACGATATTGGCAAGAATATAGTTGGTGTAGTACTAGGTTGTAATAATTATGAAATTATCGACTTAGGTGTGATGGTGCCTGCCAACAAGATTTTGGATATAGCTGAACAAGAGCAGGTAGATATCATTGGCTTAAGTGGTTTGATTACGCCATCTTTAGATGAGATGGTATATGTAGCCAAAGAAATGCAGCGACGTGGATTTACCTTGCCACTACTGATTGGCGGGGCAACGACTTCTAAGACCCATACGGCTGTCAAGATCGAACCGGCTTACGAAGGCCCAATCGTTCACGTTTTGGACGCCTCTCGTTCCGTCACAGTGGTTTCTAACCTTTTAAGTGAAGACCAGAATGTTAGTTCCAATTACATTTTAGATGTAAAGGCTTCCTACCAGACGATTCGAGAGCAGAGGGCAGGCAGAACCTCCCATAAGAAGTATCTTCCGCTAACTGCGGCACGTAGAAATAAACTAAAGCTAAACTGGGATGGCTATGAGCCGCCTAAGCCTAAGTTTACCGGGGTTAAGGTATTTAATGAACTATCCATCGAAACACTAACGCAGTACATTGATTGGACACCATTCTTTTCCAGTTGGCAGCTAGCGGGCAAGTTTCCGGCTATCCTGCAAGATGAAATAGTAGGGGAGGAGGCACAGAAGTTGTATAATGATGCACGAAGCATGCTTCGACGTATCATTGATGAGAAATGGTTGACAGCCAAGGCAGTCGTTGGATTGTTCCCCGCTAATGCTATCTCACATGATGATCTAGCAGTTTATGAAGATGATAATCGTCAGGAAGTCAAGGCGGTGCTCCACCATTTGCGACAGCAACAGCAAAAGGCCGCCGGACGTTTCAATCATAGTTTAGCAGATTTCATCGCCCCGAAAGAAACGGGGAAAGATGACTACATAGGAGCTTTCGCTGTAACTGCTGGCGTTGGTATTGAGAAGTGGATCAAAGCCTTTGAGGCTCAGCACGATGATTATCAGTCCATCTTGCTCAAAGCTTTAGCCGATCGTTTGGCGGAAGCCTCAGCAGAATACATGCACGAGGTCATTAGAAAGGACTTATGGGGCTACGCCGCCGCTGAAAAATGGGAGAATGACGAATTGATTGCCGAAAAGTATCAAGGTATCAGACCTGCTCCGGGCTATCCGGCCTGTCCAGAACACACGGAGAAGCAGACCCTCTTCCAACTACTGAACGTGGAAGAAAACATTGGCATTTCCCTAACGGAGAGCTGTGCCATGTATCCGGCTGCATCGGTCAGTGGCTGGTATTTCTCTCATCCGTCTGCTAAATACTTTGGCCTCGGGAAAATTACCAAAGACCAGGTCAAAGACTATGCGAAGCGAAAAGGCATGAGTCAAGAAGAAGCGGAGCGCTGGCTGGCCCCTGTTATGCTGGATCAATAGATCTGAGTTTTGAAGGTTTTTGCTGTGGATAGTGTGGGTGAAAAACACCCACACGGGCTGGGAGTTTGAGTAGTTTTTGTTGGTCGGTGTTTGCCACCCTAGTCGTCAAGCTAAGGTTTCTCTCCTCCAATTCTAAAAGCAGATTGATCAGTCAATTGGGTATAACCCGATGCGGGAGGCC
>ENA-UENT01000692-UENT01000692.1-marine-metagenome-genome-assembly--contig:-NODE-692-length-15631-cov-4.868252_pt1 | contig 15631 bp, 13 predicted proteins | sample MGYA00237879_ERZ529330 | MGnify/ENA primary metagenome ERZ529330 (study PRJEB26372, sample SAMN05368345) | marine metagenome | biome: cultured habitat; feature: ocean water; material: water; isolation... | reverse complement strand
TTTCATCTCAGCCTTACATCTGCAGGACTACCATAATTTGTAGTTGCAAAAGTAGATGAAACTGGGGTGTCGGTATTTCAGTTATCGCTTAAACTGCTGCAAAAATCGATCGACCACTTCCCAGTGCTGGGCAGTGCCTCCTTCCACTCGAGTATCTACGAGCATAGATGATCCATGTACGCCATTTTCTGCGATGTAGGTTTCGTGGCCAGCGGCCTGTGCCAATTCTAGTTGAGCAGCGACACTTTCGATAGCAGCCTCTCGGGCTGGTCGGAAAACGACTAATGGTACTTTCAGGCTATCAAAGTATTGCTCTGGATTACAACCTTCCATCGGTTCGCCAGAAGCAGGGGAGAAGCTCAATACGCCATTTACTTCACTTGGCTGTTGATGGGCTAGTTGAATGGCTAGCGCGGCACTGTAACTACTGCCCCAGAGTATCTTCGGTCCATTGTATCCTTTATCTATGATGAATTGCAATGCGGCTTCCAAGTCTGGTAATACATCGCAGTAACCGTAGGGGTTACGCTCTATCTCCGCTACTACTCGGTTGTAACTTCCATAGGCTTGTCCGCCGCGGCGCTGATCGATCATCAGTACGTTGAAGCCATCTTCATGCAAGCGAGGAGCGATGGTGGCATACTCTCCACGCGCATTTGACCGGCCTTGATGGAAAAGGAGAATAGAAGGAGCAGCGTGATCCAGGTGGAATAACTCTCCACTAATCAGCAGGCTATCGGAAGTAGAAAAGCTGATGGTTTGGGGATTCTCAGGTGCTTCTTCTTGCGGCTCGCTGGTGGTGCAGGCCGTTAGGAGGCTGGCCAGTGCCAGGCTCCAGTACAACAGTTTAGACATGGTGATTTCTTTCGTTCAAGTCTAATATACAGCGACTTGCGTAATAAATCGGCTTGCTGCTATACTAACCTTTATATCCTGCCACCGCATTTGCTAAACTATCGGCATCTGGGTAAAAGTGCAAGAGGGTTCGATCTTTTTCCTTCAGATAACCAGTAGCAACCATTTGGTCAAAGAGCTGCTGAAGTCCGGCGTAGAAGCCATCTACGTCTAATACGGTGCAAAGCTTACTGGTGAAACCAATCTTCACTTGCGTATATACTTCAATGATTTCATCAAGCGTACCAGCACCACCGGGTAAGGCAATGAACACATCCGCCAACTCCATCATTTTAGCCTTACGCTCGAACATATCCTTCACCACAAACATTTCGTCAATGCCCAGATGAGCGGCCTCGTCGCGGATGAGTTTTTCTGGGCGTACGCCAATAACGGGCTGCCCCGCTGCCAGGAATTGATCAGCAATTAGACCCATCAGGCCAGACTTGCCTCCGCCGTAAACGAGGGTAGCCTTCTGATCAATGAGCAGGTCCATTAGTCGAACGACTTGGGCAATGATTTTCGGATTGTTGCCAGTATTAGCGCCGCAAAAGATGCAAATGTTCATGTCCGGTGATTGATTATGTTTTCGTAGGAACGTTCGAATAATTAAATCGGCAGTTGCCCTAAAGCTGACTACGGAACGCCCAAAGGAAGTGACACTGGAAGTTTTTGGGCAACTAAACTGTCGAATTTAATTTTTGAACAATACTTATCTGTATTTTCCCCACAAGAACCGAAAATCTGCTGAAGCAATGAAGTACCTAAGCACACTTGCCATTTTTTGCCTAATGTTCACCGCCTGCACCTCGCCGGTGGATCAACAAATCGCGGACACCAGTACGGAGGAGGAAGTAGTCGAAGCACCAATCTTTCATCCCTCCCACGAACCTGCGAAAGCAGACGCTCCATATAGTGATGCCGTTCAAGTAGGTAACATGTACTTCCTTTCCGGACAGATCGGTATGGACCAGTCGACTCGGACTTTGGTAGAAGGAGGCATTGAGGCAGAAACTCGGCAGGTACTTGAGAACATCAAAGACGTTTTGGCCCAGCACGATATGACGATGGCCAATGTGGTGAAATCCTTAGTCGTACTAGACGACATTGAGGATTTTGCGGCTTTCAACGCTATTTACCGTGAGTATCTACCACAGAAGCCAGCCCGTACGACCTTCGCTGCCGAAGCATTGGCCCGAGGAGCAAGGATTGAAATTGAAGTAGTAGCTGTGAAGCATTAGGCCCATGATCTACAATAGCCAAATAGAAACCATGCCGCTGGAACAACTGCGGCAACTGCAGGATGAACGTCTTCGCAATTTAGTAGCGCGTCTGTATAAGGATGTGCCCTTCTACCAGCAAAAGCTAAAACAAGCTGGGATCGAACCCGGTGATATCAAGGGTGTAGCAGATCTCGCTAAGCTTCCCATCACCACCAAAGAGGATTTACGACAGAACTATCCCTTCCAGATGTTTGCCAAGCCAATGGGGGATGTACGTAGAATTCATGCTTCCAGCGGTACTACAGGGAAACCTACGGTGGTAGGTTACACGGAACATGACCTGAATATATTCGATGAAGTAGTAGCTCGATCAATGGTTGCTGCCGGAGCTCGGCCAGGGATGCGCCTACATAATGCCTATGGCTATGGGTTATTCACCGGTGGATTAGGAATGCATGGTGGTGCTACCCGCCTCGGGATGGCCGTTATTCCAGTATCGGGCGGTATGACGGACCGGCAACTAATGATACTCCAAGACTTTGAGCCAGAGGTGATGTGTTGTACTCCTTCCTATGCTCAGACATTGGCGGCAGAATGCCGTAAACGTGGGATCGATCCAGCAGCATTGAAAGTCAAATATGGTATCCTGGGAGCTGAACCCTGGACGGAAGCTATTCGTACAGAAGTTGAGGCCGGGCTACAGATTAAGGCGACCAATATTTATGGCTTGAGTGAAATTATTGGCCCTGGCGTCTCACAGGAAGATGTGGATGAGCGGGGTACAGGAAGTTACGTCTGGGAGGATCATTTCTATCCTGAAATTCTGGATAAGGATACTGGCGAAGTACTTCCTTATGGCGAAGAAGGGGTATTGGTATTCACTACGCTGACCAAAGAGGCCTTTCCGCTTTTGCGCTATAGCACCAATGATATCTGCAGTCTGCATTATGATCCTAACGGTAAACGGACCCACATCAAAATGTCGGCTATCAAAGGCCGGGCGGATGATATGTTGATTATCCGAGGAGTCAATCTTTTTTACACGCAGGTGGAAGAGGTTATCAATACTCTGGACTACTTAGTGCCACACTATCGTCTGATCGTCACCAAGAAAGAGGCAATGGATCAGGTAGCTGTTGAGGTCGAAGTAAAAGAGGGTGTGGATCATCAAAATGAGGCCTTCAAAACAGAGCTAGCGCAGAAGATCAAAAACACCATTGGCCTTTCTATGAAGATAGACTTGCGTGCACATGGCAGTATCCCGGGTAGCCAAGGTGGAAAGCTCTCCAGGATATTAGACGAGCGGTAGTAGAGATCGAGAACGGCTGACGATGGTCAGTCGTCGACGAATATGCACAGTTCGACGGGTTTATCCTACCGTTGGATGAAAAGTGCTGGTGGCACGTAGTGGAATGAGGTAGTTTTGCTCATCTTATGGCTGTAGGTTGATAACAGTTGAATGAAATTGTGGTGTTAAAATCGCAGTAAACGGACAACTTTTATCAGCTGATTCAATTACCCATAAGAAACAATCTCCAACAACCTCATTAAACTATGAAAACAAGACTCACCACTACATTAGTGGGAAGCCTGCTCATGCTGTTGCTAGCCGCTGGCAGCTTATACGGGCAGCAAAAGCACGCGCTCAGTGGCTATATCAGCGACGGCGAAACAGGTGAAACACTTATCGGAGCTACGGTCTATGTACCAGAACTCCAGCAAGGTGTCACTACCAATGAATATGGTTTCTATTCCATTACCCTTCCGGAAGGAAGCTACCAGGTAGAATACAGCTACTTGGGCTTCGAGACAATCCTAAAGAGCATTGATCTTAATCAGAATACAACACTATCCGTTGAGTTGGGTGGTGCCGCTCAGGAATTGGAAGAAGTGATTGTGATTTCTGAAGCAGCCAACCGAAATGTATCTGACCTCCAGATGAGTTCCAACTCCCTGGATATGCAGACGCTCAAGAAGCTTCCTGCACTGCTCGGTGAGGTTGAGGTATTGCGTAGTATTCAGCTTTTGCCCGGTGTAAGTACGGTGGGCGAAGGAGCTACGGGCTTCAACGTACGTGGAGGAAGTATTGATCAAAACCTGGTCCTGCTAGACGAAGCCCCAGTGTACAACTCTGCTCACTTGTTCGGTTTCTTCTCTGTTTTCAACCCAGATGCAGTAAAGGATGTGGATCTGTATAAAGGAGGTATCCCCGCTCGCTATGGTGGCCGTTTGTCCTCTATCCTGGATGTACGGATGAAAGAGGGTAACAGCAAGCGTTTGACGCTAAACGGTGGAGTCGGCTTAATCTTTAGCCGACTCGCGGTAGAAGCACCAATTGTAAAGGACAAGGCCAGCTTTATTGTAGCAGGTCGTCGATCGTATATTGATGTTTTGGCGGCTCCTTTCCTCAGTGGAGACTTGGGAGAAACGACCTTGAACTTCTACGACCTGACACTAAAGACCAATTACAAGCTGAACGAAAACAACCAGCTTTTCCTTAGTGGTTACTTCGGTCGCGACAACTTTGGTTTTGGGGATGCAGCGGGTTTCAACTGGGGTAATACAACTACCTCTCTACGTTGGAATCACATTTTCAGTAATAAACTTTTTGCCAATACCACTTTCTACTTCAGTGATTACGACTACAGCATCGACTTTGGAGATACTGCTGAAGATAGCTTTGACTGGACGGCACGGATCATGAACTACAGTGTGAAGCCACGCTTCACGTACTACCTGACTCCGGATAACATCATTCGATTTGGTGGTCAGGCGATTCGTTACCAGTTTGAACCAGCTAATGCTATCGCGGTGAGTAATGGTGAATCCATTGACATCAGCCTGGATGAGCGTTCTGCTTTAGAAGGCAGCTTCTATATCGAGAATGAGCAAAGCCTAGGTGAGCGCTGGCAGTTGAATTACGGTCTTCGTTGGTCTTACTTCAACCTAATCGGAGAGGGTAATGCCTACACCTTCGGTGATGCACCGCTAGGCCAGCCCCGACCAGTAATTAACGTTGAGTCTTTTGATGCTGGGGAGAGTATTCAGGATTACTCGAACCTCGAGCCACGGGCAGCGGTACGTTACCAAATCAGCCCTGATAACTCGATCAAGGCAAGCTACAATCGCACGGCACAGTACATCCACTTGCTTTCCAATACGGTAGCTTCTACACCAGTGGATATCTGGTTGCCAAGTACCAATAATGTAGAGCCGCAAATCTCTGATCAGTTCGCGATTGGCTATTTCCGGAACTTCAAGGACAACATGTTCGAGACTTCCATCGAGTTCTACTACAAAGAGATGGACCATCAGGTAGACTATATCGATGGTGCTGATTTGATTCTTAATGAATTTGTAGAAGGTGAAATCCTAGAGGGCCAAGGTCGCGCCTACGGTGTGGAGCTTTTGATCCAAAAGAACAAGGGTAAGTTCACCGGTTGGGCCAGCTATACACTAGGGCGTAGTGAGCGCCTGGTAGACGGTATCAACAATGACGAATGGTACCCTAATCGTTTCGACCAGACCCACAACTTGAGCTTAACTACATTCTACGAACTGAGCAAGCGTTGGTCCGTTAGTGCGGTGTTCTCGTATAATACGGGTACTCCTGCTACTTTTCCGAGTTCTCGCTATACCGTTGCGGGTTACACGGTGCCGCATAACATTGGAGGTGGACGTAACAATGTGCGTATCCCAGCTTATCACCGTTTGGATTTATCCGCTACGCTGGAAGGCAAGAAGAATGACGAGCGTCGTTGGCAGAGCAATTGGGTCTTCTCGATCTACAATGTTTACAACCGACGAAACCCATTCTCTATCTACTTCCGCCAGGATGCCAACCGCACGCCGGTGGGTCAGCCAGTGAACACGGAAGCAGTACGCTTCTCGGTGATCGGCAGCTTCATTCCGTCGGTTGCTTACAACTTCAAATTTTAACGCTCACTCTGATTCAAACCAAGATATCATGTCAAAATTTCAATATATAGTTTTGTTCCTCGGTATGGGTTTCTTCACCTTCTCTTGTGAGGATGTGATTGATGTAGACGCCGACTTTACCGAAGCACAATTGGTAGTAGATGCATGGTTGAACAATATGGATACCACGCAGACCGTCTTCCTCAGCTTAAGTCAGGATTACTTTGATGCTACCTTACCACCTGCTATTACAGATGCGCAGGTAACCTTAACGAACACGACCTCGGGTACCATTATTCCTTTCGAACATAAGAGCAATGGTGCGTACGAGTGGACACCTTCAGCTAGCGAGACAATCGGCCTGTTGGGTGATGAATTTGTACTAACAGTAGAGTACAATAACTTCACATACGAAGCTGCATCAGCGATGAACCCTGCTCCACCAGTGGATTCTATCGCCTATGAGTTTCGGGAGGAGGAGTTCGGTTTCCCGGAAGGTATTTATGCACAGTTCTATGCGCGCGATATCGTAGGTCAAGGAAATACCTACTGGATCAAGACCTACAAGAATGGAACGTTCCTCAATAAGCCATCCGAACTTAACTTGTCTGCAGACGGTACTTTCGATTTGGGCTCGGCGGCAGATGGCATTGTCTTTATACCACCGATTCGCGAGTTGGTAAACCGCATTTCTGATCCTGATACGGAAGATAATGAGGATGTACCTCCGTACGCAGAAGGCGATCACATCCGAGTTGAGATTCACGCATTGACCAATGAAGCTTTCCGCTTTATGCAGGTGGCTCAAGAGCAGATGACCAATGGCGATAACGGCATTTTTGCTTTGCCGGTAGCCAATTCACCGAGTAATGTCTTTGGTGTTCAGTCAGATGCTCCTCAAGCACTAGGCTTCTTCAATGTGGGCCAAGTAACTGCTGGAGAAGTAGTGATTCAGTAAGGCCCCCTTACCTAGCGTAAAAAAATACACATGAAATAAAAGGAGCGTTGTTCGCCTTGGCGAGCAACGCTCCTCCCATACCCTCTACCAAGTACTTTCTACCAAGTACCAAGTACCAAGTACCAAGTACCAAATCCCCCCTACAAATCCATCCCTACCGCAAATTCAAATGGAACATAGCGAACCACGCGTTCCCGATAGTAAATGGTTACTTGTAGTTCTTCAGCAGCAGTGTCCAGTGAGTGATGACTGCGGAGGGTTTCTGGTGTGAATTCCCATTCTTTATCACCTGCCGTAATTTGGATGCGCTCCAATATGCTCCATTTACGGTCGGCCACTTGAAGAAGCAATTGGTCGGTGTCTTTGTCCTTGATAAATTGCAGGTAAAATCCCGGGGCAAACCATTGTTTGTAGGGCAAATCCGCCACCAGGATGTTTCTACTAAGTTTCTTTAGTTCTTCTGCTGGAAAATCAAAGGCCAACTTTCCCGCTAGACTGATATGCTTGTTGTTGGCAGCTGGTACCTCGGGTACATTTACACGAACCTGATGTATACTATCGTTTTTGACGAGTTGAAAATAGCGGTGTGTTTGTGGTTTTTCGATTGCTGCTTCATCAACTTTGTACAGCTCCAAATGGTCTAATCGTGCGATATCTGTCTCTACCACTTTTTCCGTTAGCAAAGACTGATCTCCTGCCCGAAAATAGTCGATTGTAGATTGATCGCTATTAACGTCGATGGGGTTAACCCCTTCCAAATCAAGCTCCACTATTACGGAAGTACCCGCTGGATAATAGCCTTTACCCAAAGGCGCTAGGCGTGCTTCGTTCTTGACGTTTACCGTTATCAAGTTGGCCTTACTATTCGGAGCAATAGTAGGCGGTAGGCTTTCGATCTCCTCTTGATCCTTTTGCAAGAACCAAGTGCATTGCAGCCGCTCCAAATCAAAAATGGAGTAGCTGCCGAGTGACCAGGCCCGCAAATAATCGAGATAACTAGCCTCCGTATCGCAGGGGCATTTGATCATGGCTGGCACTTGACCAAGCTGCTCCCTGAGAACGTCAAATTGTACCCGTACTTCGTTTGATCGGCCGCGCCTATTGCCCATGCGTACGCCGTGTTTGATAATGCCTTCCGAAGCGGTGTTATTCGCGTATTCAATTGTAAAAGCGTTTTCTGTGGGCAGGTAAGTCCATGTTTGCTGTACGACTCCGCTAGCAGGAATAAAGAACTGATCATCCTGAAACGTACAGTTAGCGGCTTCTCCTGCCTGCGCTGCTTGTATGAAGCAATCTTGCTTATCTGCACAGTCTCGCTGACTCCAAGCAGGGGTAAGTAACATAAGTGATAAGAGAAACGCCAGTATCAAAGAAATAAGATGGTTCATGTCGTTAATGGGTTAGTTTAGGCCAAGGTGAATGACTTCGTCTAAATCGAGGCTGACCGTTTGTGGACGCGCCATCGTCATGCGGATATTGGGGAAGTGGATCTTCCCATCTTTGGTTTTGGGAACGCGGATACGGTCATTTCTGCCTAGTGTTTGCGAGACAGTGCCATCGTCGTCGAGGATTTCCAGTGCTACAAAGTTGTCTGGATGACCAACGACATTGAATTCATGATAATCCAATCTACTCCGATCAAAACTGCTTTGATCCGTAGGAGGGGACCAATTTATTCGGCTCCCATCAGCGGCGTTAATGTGAATGATCTCACGATAATTGGCGGGTTCATTGATCTCTTGAGGCGCAAAGTCGGTGGTGTACCAATCGTCGCTCAATAGATCGACATAGAGGATACCTTGCATGCGCAGGAAACTGGCTCCTGCTGGTGGTAATACCAGGGTTTGTGCAAATACTTGATGAGCGAAATCCTCAGCGATCATTTGCCGTTCTTTGGTCCAGCCTGCATGGGCGACACGCGCTCCGCTGACTTGATGCTGGCGCAAAGCTTCATAGACGAAAGGAATGTGCCCCTCCATCAAGTCGTTGCCAAGGTCGTCTTCCAAAGTGCAGAAGCTTTTGGCAATGTCGACTTCGATACAAGCTGGATCAGCAAGTTTGAGTAGATAGGTGAGAGAAATTCCGTGCTCTAAGCTCGCTTTCCAGGTAGATCGGCCATTGGATAAGCGGAATTCTGCTAATTCTAGTCCAAGGTCGGTGTTTACGGTAGGTTTTTCGCCTTTACGGATCTGTTCCATGTAGCGGTAAGCAAAGGCGTTGGCCGGGTCTTCCTCTTCCGTTGTCTCTTCTATTACCGGCATCGGATATTTTAGGGGTTCAGCCACCGGATTGGCCTCCCGGAAAGTTTGGAGAAAAGCTTGATCCTCATCACTAACTATCCTAGCTGCTTCTGGTTCGGTAAATCCAGCAGACTGTAACTCTCCATTGCGGTAGGTTACCTGTAGTTGTTGTCCACGGAAGGTTAATGTGTTTAGCCAATCCAGGCTCTGGTGTTTGTAGCGCAGATGCATGTTCACGACATGTAACCATTGTCCCTCGTGAATAAGCACAGCTGCTGTATGATTGCCGATGACACCCTGTATCATTTGAAACATGCGTGGCATCTGTTGGGGGCAATAAAGCGTGAAACCTTCTTGAGGGAAGGCCTGAAGATCTTCCTGCATCAAAAAAGTAGCTTGCTGCTTGTATAGTTTACGGATCGTTTCTTCAGTCCAATCCGCTTTCAGGTGTGTGATTTCAATTGATTGGGCAGGGTCTTCCTGGTAGTAGGGAGTGCGGTAGAATTGATGCTCCCCCTCGATGATATACACTGTTTTTCCATCCTCACTATACGAGCTGGTGTTAGGGGCATAGGTGCCAGTAAGCTCGAAATCGGAACTGAAGTGAAACTGGATGGTTTCTGGGCTAGGCTTTAACGAAACCGGTGCTTGTTCACCAGTAGGTATCTCGACTGATAGATTATGCTGGGGAGCCCAGTAGGTAGTTCTAGCGCTGCCAAGTTGGTAACTACCTGCTGTGTAAGACTTGGGGCCAGGGTCGAGCGTCAGCCCAGCAGTAGCCGCTTCAAATCCAGCTGCCAGTTCCTGTTGAGAAATGGCAGTGGTTATTTGACCTGGAACTAAGCGATGGCTGGTAATAAGGTCATCTTCATTAGCCTCAAGTGCTAGCCGTTGACCATTAATCTCCAAGGTGTTAATCCACTGCAAAATATTGGCTGTAGATGGTGCTGTCTCCTCACTTTGTTGCGGATTGGAACTGTTCTCGACATAGGCCTCATATTTAGGCGGGTCATATAGGTGCCAACTCAGCTTGTACCAATGTTGGCCATGCAATACCGCTATGCCGAATACCCGTTCCTTTTGTCCTGGGATATAGGGGCTTTCAACTTCGTAGACACTTTTTTGTGGTAAGAAAATAGTGCCACCACTACAGGGGACTTCCCGAATATGATCTACCGATTCCTCAAGTTCAAAAGCCAGAACATCTTTGATCTCCTGACTGGAGTAAGCGGTGTTAGGGTAGACGATCAGCCCTACCATAACGGCAGCTTTACTATAAGCCATAGACGGCGTAGTGAGTACACCAAAAACAGACTTCTCGACAGCCTCGATGTTGTCCAGGTCAATGGGCTCCTGAACCAGGTCTTGCCCCATCAATTTTCCATTCTCATCATATTCATAAACATGACCTTCAGGAGTAGAGATGGGATAGGCTTCCAGGCTTTCGTGGTAGCGGAATGCGAGATTGTAAACTTGGTTGTGATAAACGGCGGAAGAGAGTGGAGCGGTCTGTGCAGATAATAATACACCATACAGACAGCATAGCAGAGCTAAGGTATTTTTCATGAGCGCTTTATAGGATCTTGGTGTGCGAATGCTCCGAATTTAGGGGCAAATTCAGCAACGAAGAAATACGCAGCCCATGTTTAACAGTACCCTAACACTTAGAGTACGGGTAGCCAGAAGATCATCGCTAGCATTACAATCCCTCCTGCCAAGAGTAAACTCAATACGCCAAAGGCAATCGTAGCTCGTTTTTTAACGAAAATGCTTTTTGACGCCTTGGCCCACAAGTAGAATTCGCCAATCATGAGCGGTACTAAAGAATGACCGAAGCTGAGAAAAATGTCGAAAGGACCATCTAAGTTGGCAGTTGTGCCTGGCATTTTGAAAGCTGTCAACAAGATCCAAAGACCATAGCCCACGCGGAAGAACCATACGCCACTGACCATCAAGAAGGCGCGGATCGCCCATTTGCGATGAGCCACAAAGTCTTTATTTACGGCGGTGCGCCAGGCCATAACACCGAACCACAAAATCAGGGTGGCATTCAGCGCATTGCCAGTGAAGCCAACACCACCACCGTGCGAACCGCGAGAAATATTCATATACAAGCCGGCGAAGGTGATGATAAAAGCCGTGAAGTAAAAGATTCGACCATTCCAGCGATGGAACTTTGGGAAGTATTTGCGAATGCTGGGGAAAAACTGCAGCGGTCCGCCAAAAGTGACGATGGCCGCTAAGCCAAGGTGTACTGCCAGCATGAGGTTGCCCATAGTGTCTCCTTCGATGACACCATGCGGGAGTTGTTCATTAACGCGTTCGTATTCTCCACTCATGGCAATTCCGCCATAGAATGCAACAATGTAGTAGACGAAGAGCCATTGACCAGCGACACCAATGTAGAATAGCAGTTGGGTGATTTGGTGAAAGCGGCGCGCGGTGATTTTTTCTGCTTCAATGAGGTGGTTGTTAGAGACCATTTCTTTAGGATTTTGGATACTACCGCAAGTATCGGCCCATCCTAGTGGGAGCGCAAAAGTGCTTTGCAAACTAGACTAAAGCCTCTGCAAAAGCGAGGAAATGATCTGCGAAATGAAAGTGCTTAACTATTCGATTTAGGATTGGCCAGAAATGAGTTGGAAGAAACGTTCCTTGTAGGTGGCAGAAATAGGAATACGTTGGTCGGTTATGAGAATGCGACCACGCTCAATAGCCTCGATATGGGCCAACGCTACCATGTACGACTTGTGCACCCGGCAGATACGATGCTCGGGGAGTAACTGCTCCAGTTCGCCAAAGTTTTGGAGTGTCATGAGGCGCTTCTCGGTAGTATGAATGCGGCGATAGTCACGCATGCCTTCAATGTAGAGGATATCTGCAACCATCACTTTTTCCAGGCGATTTTCCGTTTTGATGAAGACGAAATCGGGATCTGGCGTTGCGGTAGCTATTTCCAGTTTCGTACGCGCCTTATTGACGGCTTGTAGAAAACGCTCAAACGTGAAAGGTTTGAGGAGGTAGTCTGTGACATTGAGTTCATAACCCTCCAATGCGTACTGCTGATAGGCAGTAGTGAGGATTACCTCTCCCCGGAAAGAGGTACTGCGCAAGAGATCAAGGCCGGAGAGTTCGTCCATGTTGATATCCAGGAAAAGGAGGTCGGTAGCTTGAGTTTGTAGGTGATGCAAACCTTCCAGGGCATTGTCAAAGGTAGCGACCAGGTGTAGGCCCGGTGTACGTTCCACATACCCCCGAGTACGCTCCAGCGCTAAGGGTTCATCTTCTATGATGATACAATTAAACGGCTTCATCCAGCAGGTTGAGTTCTACACTATAATGGCCATTTTGGTGGTCTACACTCAGTTGGTGGGAGTCTGGATAGAGCAGCTGCAAGCGGCGTTCGATTAGTTCGTTGCCCAGACCGTTAGCTCCATCCCCATTCTTCTTAGCCTGTCCGTTAGCTTCATATTTATTGGCGCAACGGAAGGTGATCTGTTCCGGCGCAATCTGGATATCAATATCGATAGCGTGATCTTGCTTCTTATTGGTGGCGTGCTTGAAGGCATTTTCAATGAAGGGAATGAAGATCATTGGTGCCACCATTCGTTGTTCAGCAGAACCCTCCACGGCATACTGTACATAGTTGGGATTGGCGGTGCGGATACGCTGGAGTTCCACATATTTCTCAATGTACTGCAGTTCCTGACTAAGGGGCACCTCCTCCGTTTTGGTCTCGTAGAGCATAAAGCGCATCATGTCCGAGAGTTTATTTAGGTAGCGGGAGGCCTCCTGCGGGTCTTTGGTAATCAGTACGTCGATATTATTGATTGTATTGAAGAGGAAGTGAGGGTCCAGCTGGGCTTTCACCAAGGCCAACTCCATCCTATGGTTCTTCTCTACCAGTTCTTCCTTGAGTTTGAGTTCATCCAACCAGGTGAGAAATCCTTTCAAAACGAGTCCAATAACCCCAAAGAGAACCGCGACGGCAAAAGTGAAAGACCCACCATAAGGAAAGCAAGTTGTGAGGCAACTGAGTGCTTCTTCTGATCCGATGGCGATCGTTAAGAATCCCGCGCAGGCGGCAATAGCGGCAATACCCAAACCAATGGCTACCGATAACCCCCAGCGACGTTTTTGGAGGTATCGTGGAAAAAGAAAGTGGTAGTTTCCGTAAAAGGAAATTAAGGGTGGGATGATAGCAATGCCTGTAAAAAAAGCAGCGTAGTACTGGTAATCTTCGGGTTGTACGTCTTCCCACTGAGAAATCACAAACATCAGAAAGATCAGGCATAAGAGGTAGCCCAACCAAAAGCCAAGATGCAGCAGACTTATCAGTGATCTTTTCATGCGGGTGATGGTAAAATGCCTGGCTAAAACCTGGACATCTGTCTCACGGATATGCCTGCAAATTACTAGAAATAGTGGAATGGATGCAAATAAGAGATGGATATAAGTAGAACTCAGTAGTAGTTTAGTAAGCACCAATACTGGCTTGATTACTGCTGTTTTAGGAGATCAAAAGGCGGAACTAATCCTAGAAGTACTGCTGTTAGATCAGTGGGGTAAATGTGGGGCGAGAACAATTAAATCAATACAAGTAGAAGTTATTTGAATAGTCAAGTCAACACGCTAACTCTCCAGTACTACGATAATATTCATCGTTCCATCTCCGCGTCAGAAAATTTGTTGGTTAACGGCGGTTATCAGTTTCGTCATGAACAGCAAGAACGATACACTTACAACTTCGTAGCGTTTTACATCGACAATCAGAGATTGTGTGAGCGATTTTGGGTGGATGCTGAAGCTGAATTTCTTGATTCTTTTGTTGGTTTACTTGGTTGTATAGATAGATACTTTGATGAGTTGATCATCAAGTATATGCTGAAGGAAAAAATAACAGCAGAAACGATCAGGCAACTCTTGCTGCAATATCGTAAACCCATTCGTGAAAGACAGGTGGAATTATTGGTCGAAGCTTTTACTCAGAACGTGCTACTCATCTATGGATGTCGGGTATGCCGAGATCTCGGTTGTGGGGGAATAAGGCTTCAGGTGAGTCGAGATCAGGACTATTACTATTGGGAACTCACCAAGGACCTGCGCTTTAAGTTTGGTCGATTGGCTTACGAAAAAGAATGGAAGGCCTACCGGCAAAAAGTACGCACCAACAACTTTGAACAAACGTTCAGAACAGAGTTATATCGTATGGATTAGGTGTATAAAATTAAGATTCCTATCTCGGCATAGAACAGCGTGCCACTCAATGCTGTTAATAAAACGGATGGCATGCAGCATCATACTGTTGCCTCCACACAATTGTCTTGAATACGAGACTAATCCTAATCCTAAATTTCATATGGCTAATCAGATTGAAACCATTCATCTTGAGGAGGTAATTAACAATCACTCCCAAGATATGGCCGGTAAGGTGGTGGCAATCACCGGTACTACCAGTGGCACAGGCTTTGTATGTGCACGTGAGGTAGCAAAGAAGGGAGCTACTGTTGTGTTATTGAACCGCAAAAGTGCTCGCGCGGAGGAAGCTTTACAGCAGCTTCAAGCAGCTGTCCCAGGCGCTACTTTTGATTGGGTAGAGTGCGATTTGCAAAGCTTCGATAGCGTACGCAACGCTACGGCAGCAATCAACTCCAAGTACGATAAGGTAGATGTGCTAGTCAACAATGCGGGCGTTATGGCCCTGAAAGACTACGCTACCAATGATGGTTATGACGTGCAAATGCAAACCAATGTCATTTCCCACTTCCTGCTCACCAAAGACTTGTTCCCACTGCTAAAGAAGAGCGAGCAAGGTAGAATTGTGAATCACTCTTCCATGGCTCGTTTAGGTCCACCGCTAGAAGCTCAGTACTTCGGAGCTAATGGTGGCAACCTGGGCGGCGATGGTACAGAAGAAGAAAACACCAGCTTCCGAGGTCCACGTTGGATGCGCTATCACCAGACTAAGTTGGCCAATGCAGCCTTCACTTATGGTTTGAAGCGCAAGTTAGAAGAAGCCAATATTACTAACGTTCTTCCGCTTCTTGCTCACCCGGGGCTGGCACTGACGAACCTCCAGGTGACTACTGCCGAGGATGGTGGTATGGAGAAAGACAGTGACTTTATGCAACAGGCACAAACTGCCGAGGACGGTGCTACAGGTATCATTCGCGCAGCAATGGATCCGCAAGCACAATCCGGTGATTTCTACGGACCTACTGCTGGCTGGAAAGGCTTCCCAGACAAATTGGAACCAGAAGATTATCTCCACGATGATTGGAATGTCAATACCAATTGGGACGGTTGTGAAAAGGCTGTTGGGAAGTTTGAGTTGTAGAATTCTCAACTACGATATAGTGTGAAATAACATGAGTCATCCCGAATTTTAGGGAAATGGC
>ENA-UENT01000688-UENT01000688.1-marine-metagenome-genome-assembly--contig:-NODE-688-length-15747-cov-8.133830_pt1 | contig 15747 bp, 2 predicted proteins | sample MGYA00237879_ERZ529330 | MGnify/ENA primary metagenome ERZ529330 (study PRJEB26372, sample SAMN05368345) | marine metagenome | biome: cultured habitat; feature: ocean water; material: water; isolation... | reverse complement strand
TTCAATCCCTGAGTAGCAATGCCACAAGCATCATTAGAGCCCGCATCAATCTGAGCGGGTACAAGACTGGCGACACCATCTGCATTGAGTTGGATCGCAATGTCCTGGCAGAGGGCCTGCGGTGCGATGTTGTCCTCCACAGTGACTGAGGCAGTACAGGTATTGCTGTTTCCGTTGTTGTCTATACCGATCAATGTTATGGTGTTGACCCCAACGTCACTACAACTAAAGGTATGCTGGTCAAGAGCAAGACTGGAAATGCTACCCGGTACAGGCCCGCCCGGGCAGGCATCGGTTGATCCACCATCAATTTGATTGACGGTTATGCTACTAGCGCCATCCGCATCAAGCTGTACCGTCAGGTCGTTACACACCATCGTTGGAGGTACATTGTCTTCAACAGTCACAATAGCTGTACAGGTACTGCTGTTGCCGCTGGAGTCTGTTACCGTAAGGGTGACTTCATTCAAGCCTATATCTGAGCAGTCAAAACCTGTTAGATTGAGGGACAGGTTTTCTACGCTACCCGGTACGGGCCCGTATGGGCAGGCATCACTTGAACCCGCGTCTACCTGAGTAGTGGTGAGACTGCCTAAGCCATCAGTATCCAATTGTACGGTTACGTCCTGGCAGAGGGCTATTGGTGCAACATTATCCTCCACTGTAATCAGGGCGGAGCAGGTACTGTGGTTACCGTAAATATCGGTAGCAGTCAGGGTAACGGCATTTGGCCCAATATCGGCACAATCAAAGGTTTCGGTATCTATAGTCAGGTTGTCCAGATCACAGGCGTCACTAGAGCCATTATCCACCTGAGCGGCCGTGAGGCTGCCGGAGCCATTGGCATCCAATTGAACAGTCACGTCCTGGCAAAGGGCTTCCGGAGGTACATTATCCTCAACGGTAACCGTTGAGGTGCAGGTGCTGGCGTTGCCGTTCACGTCTATGACGATCAGGGTGACCACGTTTAGGCCGATATCCGAGCAGTCAAAGCTATCGTCACTAAGTACCAGGCTGGAGATACCGCAGGCGCCGGCAGAGCCACCGTCCAGATCAGTGGGGGAAAGGCTGGCTTCGCCACTGGCATCCAATTGGATGGTCACGTCCTGGCAAAGGGCGGTAGGTACTATATTATCCTCTATGGTAATCTGGGCAGTACAACTATCGGTATTACCATTGACGTCAGTAACCGTCAGGGTAACGATTTGTGTACCCACATCATCGCAGTCAAAAACATTCCCGCTAAGGGTAAAATCACCTAGGCCACAAGCGTCCTCTGACTCTGCATTTACTTCTTCAGGGGTAAGCTGCCCTGTGCCTGAGCCATCGAGCTGTACGGTCACATTCTGGCAAAGGGCCTGAGGGGCTACGTTATCTTCCACAGTGACTACAGCCGTGCAGGTACTGCTGTTGCCGTTGACATCGGTGACCGTTAAGACCACGTTGTTTTGACCAACTGCATCGCAGCCGAAGGCCGTAATATCTAAAGAAAGGTTATCAAGGCCACCCGGTACGGGCCCGTATGGGCAGGCATCATTAGAGCCATTATCGATTTGGGCAGCGGCAAGGCTACCATTGCCAGCGGCGTCGAGCTGAACCGTAATACTCTGGCAAAGGGCTTGTGGTGCCACATTGTCTTCTACGGTGACGGTAGCGGTACAGGTACTGCTGTTGCCATGCGTGTCTGTTGCGGTCAGGGTTACAGGGTTCTCTCCCACGTCTTCACAACCAAAGGATTCGGTACTGAGTGAAAGCCCGGCGAGTCCACAGGCATCATTGGAACCATTGTCAACCTGTGCGGCGGTGAGCGTGGCGGTGCCGGAATCATCCAGCTGTACCGTAACGTCCTGACACAGGGTAGTAGGTGTTAAATTGTCTTCAACGGTTACTTCTGCGTCACAGGAGCTGCTATTACCATTTACATCGGTAACGGTAAGGGTGACGGTCTGAATACCAATATCCCCACAACCAAATGAAGCCTGGCTAAGACTAAAGCCATCTAGCCCGCAGGCGTCGGTTGAGCCACCATCTACCTGAGCAGCAGTGAGCGTCCCTACTCCATTGGCCGCTAACTGTACGGTCGCGTTCTGACAAATAGCTTCCGGGGCGACATTGTCTTCAACAGTGACGGTAGCGGTGCAGGAACTGCTGTTGCCATTAACATCCGTTGCGGTGAGGAGGACTGCGTTTTCTCCAATATTAGAGCAATCAAAAATCGCAATATTCAGGCTTAGGTTATCCAACACGCAGGCATCTGAGGAACCTCCGTCCACGGCGGCAGGAGTGATACCGCCTGTACCGTTTTCATCAAGCTGAACGGTGACCGGCTGGCACTGCACATCAGGTGCAATATTATCTTCTACGGTAACGAGTGCCGTACAGGTACTACTGTTGCCATACTCATCTTCAGCCGTAAGGGTAACGGTTTGCGTGCCCACCTGATCACAATCAAAGGCAGTGATGTCAAGGGAAAGGGAAACCTCACCACAGACGTCACCGGAGCCCGCATCGACTTCAGCGGGTGTCAGCGTGCCCAAACCATCGGCATCGAGCTGTACGGTAACATCCTGGCAAAGCGCTTGTGGAGCAACGTTATCCACTACAGTGGCCAACGCAGAGCAACTACTTTCATTGCCACTGGGGTCCGTTACGGTTAGAATGACCGGATTGGACCCAATATCCTCACAATCAAAATTGGTAACATCAATAGCCAAAAGGTCTGCGCTGCAATTATCTGTTGAACCGGCATCTACTTCAGTAGCAGTCAGGCTTCCCAGGCCATCCGCGTTCAGCTGCACCGTCACATCCTGGCAGCTGGCGATGGGGGCGATGACATCCATTACGGTGACAATGGCGGTGCAGGTATCGCTGTTGTTGTTTTCGTCTTCCACAGTAAGGGTGACCAGGTTGGTACCCAGGTCCCCACAATCAAACATATCCTGATCAAGCAGGAAGGGGCCTACCCCACCCGGTACGGGCCCGTATGGGCACGCATCGGTAGAACCATTCTCCACATCGGCTGGCGGAAGCACGGCAAACCCGAGGGAATCCAGTTGTATGGAAACATCCTGGCAGCCGGCTACCGGAGGTACGTTATCTTCCACGGTTACGGTGGCGGTGCAATTACTGCTGTTGCCTGCCAGATCGGTGACCGTGAGCGTGACCGTATTGGTACCGACATTACCACAACCGAAGGTGGTTTCATCCAGTATTAGTGTATCCAGACAGGCATCACCCGAGCCGGCATCGATCTCCTCAGCGTCGAGGATCCCTACACCAAAAACATCAAGCTGTACCGTGGCGTCCTGACAGAGGGCCACCGGCATGATGTTATCTTCAATATTAACTGTTGCGGTGCAGGTACTGACGTTACCGTTATTGTCCGTTACGGTAAGGGTTACCGTATTGGCACCTATATCTGTACAATCGAAAAGGGTCTGATCCAAAACAGAACTGGCGATCCCACAGAAGTCCAGAGAACTGGCGTTGAGGTCTGCCTGGCTCAGGGTCGCTTGCCCGGAGCCATCGAGTTGCAAGATAGTGGATGCGCATTGTACCTGAGGTGCAATATTGTCTTCTACGGTGATGGTAGCGGTACAGCTATTCATGTTTCCATTCAGGTCCACTGCGGTTAGCGTGATGGTATGCTCACCAACATCCGCGCAATCAAAAGCGGTTTGACTAATATATAAGGTATCGAGGCCGCACGCATCACTGCTGCCGCCGTCCAAATTTGCCACACTAAGAGCGCCCTGCCCGTTAGCATTGAGCTGCACGGTGACAGCCTGGCAGAGCACTTCGGGCACTACCGTGTCGGCTACGGTGACGATTGCCGTACAGGTTGCCGTATTCCCGTTGGTATCCTCTGCAGTCAGGGTTACCGGATTAACTCCAATAGAACCGCAGTCAAAATTTGTAATATCAAGTTCCAGGCTTGTTAGCCCGCCCGGTACGGGCCCGCCCGATACGGGCAAGGATGGGCAGGCATCTGAGGAGCCAGCATCTATGGTTGAGGCAGTGATGCTTCCCAAGCCATCAGCATCCAACTGAACGGTTACGTCCTGACATAGCGCCTGTGGGGCAATGGTATCCGCTACGGTTACTGCAGCGGTACAGGTATTGAGGTTACCATTCTGGTCTTCAACGGTAAGGGTTACGGTATTTTGACCCACGTCCGCACAGTTGAATACAGTGGTGTCTGCGCTAAGGCTCAAAATTCCGCAAGCGTCGGTTGAACCGTTATCGATATCTTCGGGTACAATACTTCCCAGCCCACCAGCGTCTAACTGAATGGTGATATCCTGACAAACAGCGGTAGGCAGGACATTGTCTTCCACAATGACTTTAGCAATACAGGTATCGGTATTGCCGCCAACATCTTCCACGGTTAGCGTCACAGGGTTTGTGCCGATGTTGTCGCAATCGAAATCCGTTTCGGACAGGGAAAGACTAGCCAATCCGTTGGGGCAATCGTCAGTGGACCCTGCGTCCAGGTCATCTGTGGAAATTGTGACGAACCCATTCTCATCCAGCTGCACGGTAATATCCTGACAGGCCGCAACCGGTGCAGAGGTATCGGCAACGGTAACGGTCCACGATCCCAGGGATACTTCAGGGCTGGTATTACAGGTACTATCGCTGGCGTAGCGCCGGAAGGTGGTGGTTTGCGGCAGCTCATCCGCAGGTGTGTAGGTTGAATTATCAGCACCCGGGATAGCCGCTGTAAAGTTATCAGCGGAAGAACGCCAGGTGTAAGAAAGCTGTCCATCCCCACCCGTTGCCAGGAATTCATTTGGAATAGTGGATGGCGTGCCACCGGGGCAAATCGTTTCACCTTCGTCAGCGATCTGACCAGGATCAAAGGCGGGCAGTACGGTGACGGTCCATTCTCCAATGGCGGGAGTGGGGTCTGTACTGCAGGTCTCGTCTATAGCGTAGCGGCGGAAAGTGGTGGTTTGTGTCATGCCATCGGCCGGCGTATAGGTAAGGCCATCGGCCCCGGGTATTGGGCTGGAAAAGTTGTCTGCAGAGGAGCGCCAGGTGTAGGTGATTTGCCCATCCCCACCGGTAGCAGGAGCGGTACTTCCTATTTCCGAGGGCGTACCTTCAAAACAAATAGTCTCCCCTTCATTAGCGAGGTGTCCCGGATGAAATTCGTCGAGTACGGTGACGGTCCATTCCCCATCTGATGGTGTAGGCGTGGTGCTGTAGGTCCCATCGTTGGCATAGCGCCGGTAGGTGGTGGTTTGTGTTAACCCAGCCGGCGGGATAAAAATGGGCGCGGTTGCAATAGGAAGCGGATTCGTGAAGTTGTCAGCGGAGGAGCGCCAGGTGTAGCTGATGTTTTCATCCCCTCCACTCGCCAGGGTCACGTTGCCGATCATCATGGAAGGTGTACCACCGTAGCAGATGGTTTCCCCTCCGCTCACGATCACGCCCGGATCCAATGGGTATATACAAATATTCTCAAACCAGTATACTTCATCATCATAGTTGGCCGCGCCAAGCACATCCGGGTCGCCGTCTCCATCCAGGTCGGCTGCATAGACCGAGATGGCACCATCGGCATTGCCTTCGATGATGCTTTGCGGAGCGAATGTACCGTCTCCCAAATTTTCGTACCAGGCGATTTCATCATCGTACTGAGAGGCAGACAGGACATCCGGATCGCCGTCGTTATCCATATCCACGGCATAGACAGAAAGCGCCCCGTTAGCAGCAAAGGAGATAATCTTCTGAGCGGAAAACGTACCGCCGCCCAGGTTTTCGTACCAGGCGATTTTATCATCCTGAAAGGAGGCAGAGATCACATCCATGTGCCCGTCGAGGTTGATATCCGCTGCATAGACGGATCGGGCCAGATTGGCTGAAGAAGTAATGACCTGCTTACTGCCAAAGGTACCGCTCCCCAGATTTTCATACCAGGCAATCTGATCGTCGAAACCAGAGGCGGTAAGTACGTCCATATCACCATCATTATCCAGGTCCGCAGCATAGGCATCGTAAGCACCATCTGCATCCGTTGCAATGATTTGCTCTCCGGAGAAAGCGCCACCGCCCAGGTTCTCAAACCAGGCAATTTTGTCATCGAAAACCGAAGCCGAAAGAATGTCCAGATCGCCATCCCCGTCCAGGTCTGAAGCATTGACAGATATGGCGCCATTAGCGTTAGTAGTCAGGACTTGCTGCGGTCCAAAACTTCCACCCCCCAGATTTTCGTACCAGGCTACTTTATCATCATACCCGGAGGCAGAAAGGACATCCACATCGCCATCGCCATCCAGGTCAGCGGCATGTACAGAGAGCGTGCCGTTCATGATGGTGGAAATGACCTGCTGCGGGCCGAAGTTCCCGCCGCCAAGGTTTTCGTACCAGGCGATTTTGTTGTCGTTGAAGGAGGCTGAAAGCACATCCATATCGCCATCGCCGTCGAGGTCCTCAGCAAAGACCGCGTAAGCTCCATCGGCGAGACCGCCAGCGACAGGGGCACCCGAAAACGTGGGCTGCGGGCAGGGCTGCGCAAAAATAAGGATTGGGCTAACTAACACGAGAAAGGATGCCAGGCGCATACCTCTACTTGGTACCTTGGGTAGTAATTGTGTAAACATGTTTAACGTTTTCTCTGATCAGACCCTTTCCTAAGCGATAAGTGCCTGAAAATGAAATAAGCCCATTCAGGTTCCCGGTACACGGGCATCCTGAGGACCAATTCAATAGTATGTTCCGAAAAGCAGGCAACACTAAGGTGTATAAGCTCCTTCGGTATGTTTGTTGAATAATTTACGATCCAACCGAACGGATTAAAGGTTCGGCCTAAAGAACATGCATACCAAAATCCACCGGAAAAAAGAACGACTCTGCGGGGTGACACACAAACAGCACCCTACAGGCGTTGCGTAACGCGGTGGAAATCAGAAAAGGTATCAAGTTAAAGTATCAAGGTTCAGGCTATCACCGACTGCAGAAGGTTGAGTCCTGCCGCCGGCACAAGCGTAAAAGGTCAGAAGCGACCATAATCGGTTTACCGGTGATAAGGGCAATTCCAGTTGGAATCACCCACACTCAGCAAGGAAAGGAAAGCATAAAATATTCCGGTCTGCTGCCCGTCACCTTACCGGCATCGAGGCAACTCTGTAGGAATTTAGACTGATCAATTATAAGGATCAGTTCGGTTTTCATTGCTTTGGGGGCTTGCTTGCTGTATGTATGTTTGCTTGCATAAATTATTTGCGAACTTATTAAATATTTTTGGAATATCCTAGAATAGAATTCCAGTATTTATATATCGAGTAACAAATTTTCAGAACTTAAATATAGAAAACCTAGCATATCAAAGGCGAGATATTGCAGCTTATTCCCTCCATACAATGCTAAAGCTGGCTGTAAATAATGAATTATGTGGGCAATGTGCATTTACTTTTTTATTAAGTATTTCTCATGCACATTGCCCACCGTTGCTACTAAATGGCAGACCGCTGAATTCGTAAATCCGCCGATTTATTTGGCATTTTGGAAAGCATTATGGTGTTGGTGAATATCTACTGCCCGCTCAGCCTGCTCCATATGCCGCTGATTGTGGTAAATGACCACCCGAAAGGTATCGCCCAGCCGAAGCCTGATCCATGAAGAAATAGAGATACTGGTCTTTGTCCGGGTCATGTCCACCGTTTCGGCCTGCTCAAGCAACCGCAGCATCTCCTGCTGCTGCTTCAGGAAAGTAGTGAGAACGGATTTATCCAGTTGGCTGCCAGCCGGGTCCATAGAGGAAAAAGTCTTCATTCTATTTAGCTTCGGTTTGGGCAGCAGGCTTTTGGCGAAGTAATTGCCGAGCCAGCCGGTCTTAAAGCGCCCTGTGGTGTTTTTTGGAGCTTTGCCCATGCGCTGCTGTATTTCCGGCAGGTAGAAATCGCCATATCGGTTGAGGTGTTCGATACACTCCAGCGCACTCCAGCTGTCTGCTGAAGGCTTGGTGTTGAGGTTAGCTTCGGATTGCTCCAGTAGCTGTTGGGCACGCAGTATCATATCTTCGGTGCGTGCAGTGAGGTCAGCAATGAGGTCAGTTGATCGCATAAGTCCTTTTACCTGCAAAGATGTAGGGATAAAGCCTTCTTTTCCTTGATTGAAATCAAGATTTCTTAATCCGGGAAAGGGTTTCCGGGGTCATGCGCAGGTAGGCAGCGATGTATTTGTGGGGGACTTCCTGAAAAAGCATAGGGCTGCGCTCCAGCACCCGCTGATAGCGCTCCACCGGAGAGGTGATCAATAAATCCTGTTCGCGCTCCATTTGCTGCAGTATCAACTGTTCCAGCAAAAAGTTGTACAATTCCGCCACTTCCGGAGCTCTTTCCTTCAGTTCGGCGAAGCTCGACTTTCGGATAGCCTTCAGCTCACATTGCCGGAGCGCCTTCAAAGAATAAGCAGAGGGCTGCCCGTGAATAAAGCTGTCCAGGGCCGCAATGAAGTGCCCGGGGTACCCGAAACGGATCGTGTATTCCTCCACCTCATACTGCCAGTACACCCGGATGCTGCCTGACTCAATGAAGTACAGCCGGTCATCGACCTGTCCTTCCATGGTGAGGAACTGATGTCGCCCCAGCAAGATGGACTCATCCCAGCCCTGATGCTGACTGATGAGGTAGTGGAGGGTTTGGATAGGGTTGTTGGTCATTTCAGCTATTAAAGTGACAACTCAATTTATCCTTAAAGCTAAGAAAATTGGAGTAATCACTAACCCCATGCACTCCTACCATAAGATGCTCTGATCGACTGACAATAAAAAAGCCCGGGACAATGCCCGGGCCCTTTCATTTGGTATTATAAGGTTATCAAGTCTTGTGAAACAATCCCATTACCGGACCAGCAGCAGTTTTTTGGTCTTAGGAGGCTTACCGGGTTCGAACAGTACCACCACAACGGCTGTATTTTGAGCACGCCATTCGGATACATTCAACATTTGTACCTGAACTCCATCCAGTCTATAACGGGCTAGCTCCTGCCCCCAAAGGTTATATACGACAGCCTCGGTTCCTTCGGCCTGACGGGAAAGCACCAGAGAGGCCTCATCTCTGGCTGGGTTGGGGAAAATATCGAACTGTAGCTCGCTTAGTTCGCGGCTTACCTGCTCCCAGTCAACAGGTGGCAGCCTATCGCCTGTCCGAAGCGCTGCCCCCCCTCCCCCATCGAGCGAATTGGGCAAAGGCAGCGCTGGCCCAACTTCCCAACTTGAGTTGCCACTCATACAGATTGTTCTTACCCGCCACTGAATAATACTACCGGGAGGCAGCCCTTCAAAGGTGTAAACCGTATCGCTCAATTGAGTGTTGCCCATACCATGACCGGCTATAAGATACTGTAACCGATAGGCAACTGCACCCGGCACAGGGTCCCACGCAACCGTACCTGAAGTAGGGGACAGAGCATTGGTAACAAAGTTTGAGGGTGGGGCACAGAGCTCATCCAAATCACAGACTCCATTATTATTGTTATCGATCAGTGTGCCTACGCATTCACAATCCGCGGTGACAACATCGTTTGTGGTACAATTGTCATAATCATTACAACTGCTGCCAATCAGCATGTCGTCAAAATCAGGGCAGAGGTCATCCCCGTCACAGACCCCATCGCCATCTGCATCCGGGCAGCCGGCGGCAGAGGTCGTGAATGAGGGCCCCTCAACATTATCAGAATTGTCCGTACCGCAATTCGCACGGACCTGCCAGAGGTATTCCGACTCAGGGGAAAGCCCGGTAAGCGTCACCATATTCGTATTCACTAACATGACCGTCCCCGATTGCCCGGGCGTAATATAGCCCACCCGGTAGCTGTCCGCTCCTATGACCGCATTCCAGGTCAGGGTCGCCATATCCGGCGTTATGCTGAACACCTGTAGGTTTTCCGGTATTGTGCACCCGGTTTCATTCAGGTCGCAGATACCATTATTGTTTTCATCAAAGAGTGCCCCATAGCAAACGCAATCGCTGCCGTAGGTATCATTAATCGTACAGGGGTCCCCGTCATCGCAGGGCTGGCCTATGAGCGCATCATCTATCTCCGGGCAGAGATCATCCTCATCACAAACCCCATCACCATCTGCATCCAGGCAGGTATCCTCTAAAGTCATAAACGTATCAACGCTGCTGAAGCTGGACTGACCGCCGTCGCAGATCGCCCGGACCCGCCATTCTATCTGTGCGGACCCCGGAAGCCCGGTCAGGGTTATCGATTCAGATGTGGCTAAGGCATTAAGCACTATCCCTCCATTGACCCGATAGCGGACCAGGTACTCGATAGCCGGGCCCACGGCTGTCCAAGAGAGGTCTGCCGTGTTTGCAGTGATGTTGCTGACCTGTAAATTAATGGGGCTCGTACACTCGTTAAAATCACAGACGCCATTATTGTCCTCATCAATGAGTGTCCCGGCACAATTGCAATTGGCATCGTAGCTATCATTTTCTGTACAATCATCACCATCGTCGCAGGCCTGCCCTTCAAGGGCATTGACTACCGCAACCATGGAGGTACAGCTGCTTTCCAGCCCATTGTCGTCCATCACCGTGAGCGTGACCGGGGTTGGCGCACCAATATCCGAACAAGTAAAGGCAAACAGGTCAACTGATAACTGCGCAATCCCACAGTTATCAAAGGAACCGCTGTCCAAATCGGTAGCCGAAATAAAAGATGGGCCCTCTGATTCAGGGTCTATCTGAATGGTGAATGCAGGTACACATACAGCGGTTGGAGGCGTATTGTCAGCCAGGCTCACGCTCGAAACACAAGTTGAAAAGTTACCGCTCGCATCAGCCACCGTCAGGATAACCGTATTGAACCCAATATCCGAACAGGTCAACTGTGACGGGTTGGGTGTCAATGTAGCCACACCACAGTTATCAAGAGAGCCGCCATCCAGGCTGCTGCCATCCAGGGTAAGGGTCCCATCCGGCCCCAGGTCAGCCTCAATATCCTGGCATAATGCAAATGGTTTGGAGACATCCGTAATTTGCACATTAGTGGTACAGGCTGAGGTATTGCCGGAATTGTCCGTAACGGTCAGCTCCACTGTCTGCATGCCGAGGTCAGTGCAGGAGAATTCGGTCTGATCTATAGAAAGGTCAGCCACGGTACAGTTATCAAAGGAGCCTGCGTCCACCTCAGCCGCTGAAAGACTGGCCTGCCCGGAAGGGTCGAGCTCCAGGGCCAGCATAGGTTCGCAACTGGCGATTGGCGGCACCAGGTCTTCTACCGTAATCTCCGCCGTACAGATATCGGTATTGTTGCTGCCATCCGTAACGGTCAGGGTGACGGTATTCACCCCGAGCTGACTGCAGTCGAAGCTGTTTTCGTCCAGCTGCAAGTCGACCGATACGCAGTTGTCCGTGGAATTGCTGCCAACTGCGGCCGCATTGAGAGTGGCTGCGCCCATTGTGTCTAGCTGTACGGTCACCGCCATACATACAGCCTCAGGCGCCATTAGATCTTGTACGGTTACGGTGGCGGTACAGGTATCGGTGTTATTGCTGCCATCCGTGGCGGTGAGCACAACCGTATTGGCCCCAATATGACTACAGTCGAAATCGGCCTGGCTAAGCGATAAGTCTGGTGCACCACAATTATCAGTGGAGGCTCCACCGATCAAATCTGTCGTTATCATTGCCTGCCCTATGGAATCCAGGGCAACACTAATGTCTGCGCATAAGGCCTGCGGTGGCAGGTCATCAGTTACCGTCACGGTAGCCTGACAAGCATCCGAATTATTGCTGGCATCGGTCACCGTTAACGTGACGGTGTTGGTACCGATATCACCGCAATCGAAAGTACTCTGATTAAGCATCAGGCTCACCCCTGCGCAGTTATCGGTAGAGCCGCCGTCCACACTATCAGCCGTGATTGACGCGGACCCGGTACTATCCAGGCTGACGCTGAAGGGCTGACATACGGCCACCGGCGAGATTACATCCTCTACCGTGATGGTCGCCGTGCAGGTATCTTGATTGTTGCTGCCATCGCTTACGATCATATCCACAGCGTTTTCTCCCAGATGTGTGCAGTCGAAACTGCTTTGGCTAAGCGCCAGGTCCAGCGTACCGCAATTGTCCGACGAGCCGCCGTCTACATTGAAGGATGGCAGGAAAGCCATACCATCATCGTCCAGCTCCACTGTAACATCTGTACACTCGGCCTGAGGCGGGAGCAGGTCTTCCACGGTCACCATTGCCATGCAGCTGCCGGAGCCGGAGTTGGGGCTGCCATCGCTGACAAAAAGGCTCACCGTTTGCTGCCCAAGGTCCCCACAGTCAAACTGATCTTGGCTGACTTCCAGGACCAGGCCCGGAGCCGGGGTACAATTATCGTAAGAGCCATTATTCACAGCTTCCGGGCTTAGCGTAGCCATGCCCGCAGCATCAAGCTGTACAGCGGCATCCTGACACTCCGCCACCGGCACAGCATCATCCACTACCGTGACAGTAGCGGTACAATTACCCGATTCGGCATCCGGGCTGCCATCGCTGACCGTAAGCGTAACGGACTGCTCGCCCAGGTCATCGCAGCTAAAGGCCACCTGACTCGCCTCATAAGTGAAGCTCGTCGCGCAGTTATCGGTAGAGCCCCCATCAAGGCTATCAGCCACGAGCAGGGCCGTTCCTGCTGAGTCCAGTGCAATGGTGACATCGGCACAAACCGCCGTTGGCGCCATATTGTCGATAACGGACACATTCGCCATACAGGTACTCGTATCCCCATCTGTATCCACCACGGTCAGCTCCACGGGGTTGTCCTGCCCCTGATTGCTACAGTCAAAGTCGGTGACATCCAGCCACAGCCCTGCCAGCCCATCCAGGGCCATCGTGCCGTCTTCAACTTGCGCTGGCGTTATAGAGACCGTGCCATCCGCTCCCAGCGCCACCGTTGGATGTGTACAGCCCGCAAACAAGCCGCCGCTGTACTCCGCGCGGGCTACCTCTGTCCCATTACAGACCAATACGATCTCATCTTCCGCATCATCGAGGGTAATATCGCTGCCGTAGGCATAGTCGATGTGGACGCCCCCGTTGGTCAGGGTATCAGCGTTGTTGCCGAGAGTGATGGAGCCGCCGGCGGGGAGGAGGAGGGAAGTGGTGATGGAGTGGCTGTCGGTGCCGTCGTCCTTTATGGTGTAACCCTGAAGGTCATAATCCGTATCGGTGGGATTATACACCCTGAACCACTCTCCATCTTCATCTAATACCAGTGGAGGAGCAGCCTGAAGAGTCGTTATGGTAAAGGCATCAGGAGATGGGCAATCGGGTGTACCAATACAAGCATTATCATACCAAGCCACAGTATGGTCAACGGTAGTAGCCGATAATAAATCAAAATACCCATCTCCATTGACATCGGCAACATCTAAATGGGATAAGTCAAAATTATTGCCACTCGATCCAGTGATCGTTTGAATGGTTTCAGGAGCATCAAAGGCACCACTGCCCAGGTTTTTATACCAGGAGATATTGTATTCGGAGGCCGATAAGACATCCGGAAGCCCATCACCTGTTAAGTCTTCAGCGTAAACAAACTCAACGGTACCAGGATTATTATTCAGCACTTGATGACTACCAAATGTACCATTGCCCAAATTCTCATGCCAGGCAACCATGCCAGTATGACCATAAATAACATCGACATCGTTGTCATTGTCCAGGTCAATACTAAATACACTAATGCTGGAACCAACGCTTGGAATGGATTGAATAACCTTCGGAGTTGGGTCGAAGCTACCAAATCCAAGATTTTCATACCAGACGAGATTATTATTATTTTGGGCAGCTAAAGATCCCGCAAGAATATCGGTATCGCCATCGCCGTCCAGATCAGCCGGGAAAACCGACCGCACAGCTCCTGCAACAGAAGAAACGACACTTCCATTCGTACTTATGCTCCCGTTGCCAAAATTCTTGTGCCACCTTATTTCGTTTGCACCAACTGCCGGGAAGATAACATCAGGCACGCCATCTTCATCTAAATCAGCTGTTTGAATCATATAGGCCGTAAGAGAGGAAGTAATCGTCTTTAGGGAGGAAAAACTTCCTGACCCTAAATTCTCAAACCAATAAACCCCGCTGCCGTCAAAGCTGCATAGGATATCCGCATCAAGATCCCCATCTAAATCGGCAGCATGGGCAAAGTAAGGGACAGCACCAATTAATACCGTATGGAGAGTCCCAAAGGTCCCATCACCATTATTCTCATGCCAGGCAAGATGCGTTTCTGAATAATAAGAAACAAGAACATCTTCATCTCCGTCTCCATCAAAATCTGCACCTTGAACGGTTGTGGGGAACAGCAGGTCCTCACTAATGATGACTTGATTAAAGGCGGGGTCAGACAAACACGGCAAACTACAGGGTGGGCAGTTGCTGCCTCCGCAGTCCACGCCGGTCTCATCGCCGTTTTGGATGCCGTCAGAACAATTTGGCGGTGCCCCATTCACCGTCACAGTCGCTAAGCAGCTATTTAAATTGCCGGCAGCATCCTCTGCGGTCAGTATGACCTGATTTTGACCGATGTCCGCGCTGGAAAATTGGGTTATATCAAGGGTCAGGCCAGCCACTCCACAATTATCGGTGGAACCACCGTCTACATCCTGTGGAGAGACACTGGCCATACCCGAACCATCCAGATCTATGCTTAAATCCTGACAAACTGCCGAGGGCAGCAAGTCATCAATGAGCGTTACAGCAGCCATACAGGTTCCTGATCCCGTTGCGGCATCTCCTACTTCCAGCTGCACCATCACCTCAGGTGCATCGCTACAAGTGAACTGGGATTGGTCGATAGCGTAGTTTAGCACGGTTGCACAATCGTCTGTGGAGCCACCGTCTACATCCTGTGGGTTGATGGATGCCTGACCGGATGCATCAAAAAATACAGTGGTATTCGCACACAATGCATTGGGGGGGCTAGTGTCGGCTGTGTAGATCAACTCAGATGCAGTTACCGCATTCAGGCAGACTACTTCTTCAACGCTTAAATCACATGGGCCCGCATCGGCTAATGCAATATTGACTTGATGTGTCATGCCGGTCGGCGTACCTTCCAAATCAATAAATGTAACCGTCGCACCGGCAGGGACATTAAAGAAAGTCGTTGCCCCAACACTGATATCATAGAATGCTCCGCAGTCGTCTGTTACGGTTACGTCGAAACCTCCAGCATCATTGCCCTGGCAGTCCGGCTGAACCACATTGCTTATAATGATCTCCGGTAATGGATCTCTGATCTCTGTGCCGTCAATAACGCCTGTAGTATTGGCCCCGCAGCTACTCGTAATGGTGTACTCATAATCTGTCCCTGGCTGAAGGGTACCGGCAGGGATCGTTAATTCAGATGTAGTAAGACCGGTATAACTGGTGAACTCCTGACCATTGGTATCCATTGTTACTGAATAGGATTGGACCAGCGCATCCGGGTCGGTAATGTCCCAATGCAGGACAACCTCTCCGCCACAATCGTAAGTTATCGTTATGTTTTCTGGTGTGGGGCAGGTTCCTACACAGTCATTTTCATACCACGCTATCTTATCATCCTCTGATGAGGCCGATAATACATCCGCGTCGCCATCACCGTCCAAATCCATGGCGTATACGGACCAAGCACCATCCGCTGATGTCGTTATGACCTGCTGCGCACCAAAATTGCCGCTGCCGTCATTCTCGTACCACGCTATCTTATCATCATCATATGAGGCCGATAATACATCCGCGTCGCCATCAC
>ENA-UENT01000687-UENT01000687.1-marine-metagenome-genome-assembly--contig:-NODE-687-length-15771-cov-3.547719_pt1 | contig 15771 bp, 11 predicted proteins | sample MGYA00237879_ERZ529330 | MGnify/ENA primary metagenome ERZ529330 (study PRJEB26372, sample SAMN05368345) | marine metagenome | biome: cultured habitat; feature: ocean water; material: water; isolation... | reverse complement strand
TTCATCTCATTTTATGATTGTCCACGAGATTTGTCCAAGAAGGTTATATTTGAATGAATTTCACGCCAACAACCCAAACGATGGAGCAGATCAAATTACTGATTGTAGAAGACGATCCTATCATTGCTGCCGACCTAGAACGATCCATGAAAAAAATGGGCTATCAGGTCATGGAGGCTGTTGATTCTGGGGAGGAGGCCTTAGACCTGATCAAACAAGAAGCTCCTGATCTCGTATTGATGGATATTCAATTGGAAGGTGACTTGGATGGCGTGGATACGGCGCATATGATCAGTCGAATAGCTCCTATTCCAATCATCTACCTCACTTCCAATACCGATGAGCGCACCTTCAATCGCGCCAAGTTGACCCAACCACATGGCTTTCTCTCCAAACCCTTCAGATTGACGGATATCAAACACAGTATCGACTTGGCCTTCATGGATCAGTCCCCTAGTCCAGAAGCCGTAGAACAATCGGAGGAAGAAACCCTAACCCATAATGTCAACAAGAGTATCTTCGTCAAATCCAAGGAACATCTGGTTAAAATCAAGCTAGACGACATACAATATATCGAGGCAGATAGCTGCTACTGCACCATCAAGACCAAGGACGCTAGTCATCTCATTGTGAGCACGCTGAAAAAATTCACACAATCCGTTCAGCACGAACCACTGAAGCGCATTCATAGATCCTACATTGTACACTTACAGCATATCGAGAAGATTGGGGACAGCTATGTAATGATTGGACAAAAAATGATCCCAGTGGGGCGATCCTATCGAGAAGAGCTATTCAACAGCATCAACAAATTATGATGATGGGGTCGAATTGCCTGCAACGACTCTCACTACTATTCGCGATCTATTTCATGGTTATTTGTGCTTCTGCACAAACACCAGGTCTTATTGATTTCGAGCAAGTCTGGGCTACCGACATTCCTCTACCTAAAAAGTTGAGTCAGATCGATAGTATGATCCGCCTATTGGATGCTTATTTCGATCCCAACGCTAAGGTACAAGCTGAAAAAGCACTGACCATCGCCAAAGAAAATAATCTAGCAAGGAACATCGCAGAATTGGAGCTTACCATCGGTGAGGTGTATACCGATATTGATATAGTAGATACTGCCCAACTTTACCTCGAGCGTTCGCTATCCCAAATTGAACTGCTAGACAAGCCCGCACAAGGGCAACTACACGCCGCCCTAGCCTGGTTGTATATCATTATACCTTTCTACGACAAGGCTCTACACCATAGTCTGGCAGCAGCTGAGCTATACAAAGAACTTGATGATGCAACCGGGGCAGGCCTAGCCCTTGTCGATGTTGGCTACACGCACATTCTGGAAGGAACCACGGAGGCCGCTCTGCCCTTCCTAGACGAAGCAAAAAGGCTTTTAGAACCAGAAAATATCCCGAAAGACCTAGGCAATCTGTATAGGCGCTACGTGGAATATTACCAAGACATGGGTGATAGTACCATGGGGCTATTTTATGCTAACAAGGCCATTGAGGTGGTAGCCCTTCTGGAAGACAAAAGTCATTTATCCGGATCATACAACTTCCGAGGCCGGCTACACGCTGCCTTGGGCAACTATGCGAGCGCAGAAAGTGACTACCTTACCAGCAGGCAATATGCCATTGAATCCGGTTATGACTTAGATGAAGTGGAAGCAAGAAGGGACTTGGCGGGCTTGTATGTAAGTTGGGGGAAATATGAGCAAGCCATCCCATTGTTGGAAGAGATAATTGATCAGTATAAAAAGGATGGGAATGATGTGATGGGAGATTACATCGACCTATATGAATCGCTCTACTTGGCGTACGCAGGTTTAAATCAGTACGAAGCCGCTTTTAAAAATTTTCAGCTCTATGAAGAGCTAGAAGATAGTATATACACTATTGAGGCTGATCGGAATCTCAAGGAGGTCAAAATAAAATTTGAAACTGAACAAACTGAGGGGCTACTAAAGCAAAGACAGCAGCAACTATTCTACTCCCTCGGGTCCCTAGGTTTAATCGTAGTCATGGCGGGTATACTTTGGTGGGCCTATCGGAACAAACGAAGGCAGAACGAGCTACTTGAGAAAAGCAATGAAGAAAAGGCCTTCTTGATCAAAGAGATCCATCACCGGGTAAAGAATAACCTTCAAGTATTATCCAGTCTCCTGAGCTTGCAATCCGATTATATCGCTGATCCTGCCGCCCTGGATGCCGTGACCGAAGGACGAAATAGAGTGCAATCTATGGGTTTGATTCATCAGAAGTTGTACATGGGTGAAAATCTTGCCGCAGTGAATATGAAGGAATACATCGTGGATCTGACGGACCATTTATTGGATTCTTTCGGTAAAGTCAATCAAGTCAAGTTACTAGTAGATGTCCAAATTCCTCCCATAGATGTCGATACGGCCATTCCACTCGGACTCATCATTAATGAACTAGTGACCAATTCCCTTAAATATGCTTTCCTGGATGATCGGCCTGGTCAAATTAGTATCCGACTGTGGATCAATCCAAGTAAAACTTTATGCCTAAAGGTAGCAGACGATGGTCTTGGGAAGGAGGCTACCATCGAGCCTTCGGAATCGACCTCCTTCGGTACAGACCTGATCAAGATTCTTAGCAAAAAACTAAAAGGAAAGATACAGACCAAGGCAGAGGAAGGCTATTGCACAACGATCTACTTTCAAAGATATACCTTGCAATAAGCCCAGGGCACCTTTACTTACCATTTCTGTCGCTTACTTAAATCTATCCGGTAAAACAGGGCATTCCATTACCTTAGCAGCTATGGTAAAGCCCTCTTCCATACTACTTATTGAGCAAAACCCAATTGCAGCTAGGATCATCCAACGACAAATCCAGCGTTGGGGCTATCACTTATTTGATCAATGTGAAGATATTAGGGACGCCATACTGGCTATAGACTGGGAGGGCCCTAGACCTGAATTGGTGGTAGTAGATCTTGACGGGCCAATTTCCAAAGAAGAACTTCAGCAAATCCGGATATTTGAGTTTCTATATCACGTTCCACTCCTTTTCATCTGTTGTGCATCAGTCTTAGAAATCAAACAGCTGTGTGAGCAGGCAAAGGATAGTTTCTTTCTGTTGAAACCCTACACGGAAATACAATTAGGCCGAGTACTTCATCAGGTCAAAAGCTCTTCTTCACTCGCTAGAAGTAAATATCATCAGCTCTCAAGTTGTTTTTAATGCCTCGCAAAGGTGCTTTTTCATCAAGTTCACTATATTGAGAAGGCCATTCATTACTATTTCATTAACCTGTATCCGATGGAGCTGGACAAATTAACCGATCAGAAAAAAGAAGCATTACTCAAAAAGCAGAAAGAATATTTGTTTCCCAATCACCTGCTTTACTATACAGAACCTCTTCCTTTGGATCGTGGAGAGGGGCTCCGGGTTTGGGACGTAGAAGGAAATGAGTACCTCGATTTCTTTGGTGGAATCTTGACGACCAGCGTAGGACATAACCGGCCTGAGGTGACTCAAAGAGTGCAGGAACAGACGGAGAAGATCATCCATTCTTCCACCCTATACCCGAATGAATCTCACATCAATCTAGCCGAGAAATTGGCGCAATTGGCGCCTGGGGATATTCAAGTATCCTATTTCACTACGTCCGGAACAGATGCCAATGAAACAGCTATTTTCCTGGCCCAAACCCATACGGGGCATCAGGAAGTTGTCGCCCTTCGACATGGGTACAGTGGCCGGTCTGCCTTAGGAATGAGTCTCACCGCCGTGGGATCGTGGAGAAGTGGAGGAACGCATGTGGCAGGGGTCAAACATGCCTTGAATCCCTACTGCTATCGTTGTCCATTAAAACTCAAATACCCTTCTTGTGGAGTAGCTTGCGCAGAGGACATCGAAGAAGTAATTAGGACGACTACCTCCGGAAAGATCGCCGCTTTTATCATGGAACCCATACAGGGGGTCGGTGGCTTCATCACAGCTCCGGACGATTATATCAAAACCGCACACCAGATTATTAAGCATTATGGAGGTCTCTTCATCAGCGATGAAGTACAAACAGGCTTCGGTCGAACTGGCCACAAATGGTTTGGTATAGAACATAGCGGGGTTGAACCTGATATTATGACCATGGCCAAAGGCATTGCCAACGGCTTCCCGCTTGGCAATACGATGACGACCAAGGATATCGCTGAAAGCACCTTGAAGGCTGGCCTAACGATTAGCACCTTTGGTGGAAACCCCGTCGCCTGCGCCGCATCTTTGGGCGTGATGGATGTATTAGAAAATGAAGCAACCCCTGATCGCACTGCCACTTTAGGGAAACAATTACGAGCTGGACTGGATCGTCTGCAAGAACAATTCCCCATCATCGGAGACGTGAGAGGAAAAGGCCTCATGCAAGGCTTAGAATTAGTAAAAGACCCACAAAGCAAGGAACCTGCACCAAAAGCTGCTACTCAGTTGATGGACGCTGCCAAAAAGCATGGATTACTAATTGGTAAAGGAGGATTGTACGGTAACGTGATGCGCATTGCTCCGCCCATGACTGCTACGGAAGATGATATCCAAATGGCCCTAGATTTACTACACAAAGCACTTTCTGATATAGCATAACTCTCCACATTCACCTGGCTTCAAGAAATGCTCGGTCGGGCAATCTCCCGTCAAGCGCCTTTGTTGTATTGCATCGTAATACCTCTTAAAACATATTGGTATGAAAAAACTCAACCGTCGCCATTTCTTGGCCGCCACGCCTGGTTTTCTAGCTTTGCCTGCTCTTCTATGGCAAAAACCTGAGACTATCCTTTATAATGGCAACTTCATCACTGTAGACCCGATGAAGCCTCGTGCTGAGGCTATCGCTATTAGCCATCAACACATTCTCGCCGTAGGCTCCAATAAGGAAATAAAAGCCTTAAGTGGCGGCAATACGCAGATGGTAGATTTAGGCGGGAGCACCGTCACACCTGGCTTTATCGACGCCCATTCTCATCCCGGAAGTGCAGGCCGTTCACACCTTTTCAACGTGGACTGCGATTTGCGATCCATCAAGGAGATTCAAGATGCCATTCGAGAGCGAGCGGCCGCCACACCGAAGGGGGAAGTCATCCAAGGATTCAAATATGATGATACCAAAACCAAAGAGGGAAGATTTTTGCATCGAAAAGATCTAGATCTTGCTGCTCCAGACCATATAGTCATCATCACGCACCGAGGGGGACATTCGATGTATGTCAATACGCTAGCTTTCAAAAAAGCAGGTATCACAGCTTCAAGTAAGTCGCTAGCAGGTGGAGAGTATGTAGTGAAGAACGGTGAACTAACGGGGCAAATTCTTGAAAATGCCGCAGCCCCATTCCGACGGATGTTACAGCGGCCGGAACGAAAAGACTATGTAGCCGGAGCAGAAGCCATCTCCAATATGCTGGCAAAGGCTGGCATCACTTCTGTGACGGATGCCGGAGGCAGTCCCTACGATCTGGAGGCTTATCACTCCGCCCATGCCCAAGGTTTACTCAAGACACGCGTCTATTGCCATATTCGCTATCCCCATCTCGATAAAATGATCAATGCCGGAGTTAAGTCTGGCTTTGGCAATGAGTGGGTAAGAGTGGGGGCCATGAAAACAGGTATAGATGGATCTATCTCAGAAAGAACAGCTCGACTATCTCAGCCCTATATCGGTCGGCCCGACGATTACGGAATTCTGACTTCCTCTCCAGAGCAGCTATACGAGCAGTGTAAAAAAGCGCATGAAGCCGGTTGGCAAATCGGCGTACATGCCAATGGAGATATAGGCATTGACATTACCCTGGGTGTCTATGAAAAACTCATGGAAGAAAGTCCAAGGAAAGACCCTCGCTTTCGGCTAGAGCATTGCACCGTGATCAACCCAGAACTGGTCCAAAGAATCAAAGCACTCAATGCTATCCCCTGCCCATTTTCCACCTACGTCTACTTCCACGGGGAAAAAATGAAGGAATACGGAGCGGAGCGCTTAAATCAAATGTTTGCCGTCCGCAGCTTCCTCGACGCAGGAATCATGGTCAACCAGACCTCCGATTATCCTCCCGGCCCCTTCGAGCCCTTGATGGCCATCCAATCAAGTGTCACCCGCACGGATTACAAAGGTACACTCTGGGGGCCTAAGCAAAAGGTCTCTGTAGAAGAGGCCATCAAAGTCGGGACTTTACACGGCGCCTACGCCTCTTTCGAAGAAGACATCAAAGGCTCTATCACCCCAGGAAAACTGGCTGACTTAACGGTACTAGATAAAGACATTACCAAGATCGATCCTTTTGCGATCATGGATTGCAAAATTGAACGAACCATGGTAGGTGGTCGATGGGTCTATGAAAGTTAAGTCAGGCAATCTCTGACTCTCATTTCATATCCTGTTTAGATAAGGGGAATAACTTGAGGGAAAATGAACTGGGGAGCTGTTCCGCCTGTCTAAAGGTAAAGTAACCGGCCTCGACTCGCTTGTAAAAAAACGCCCAATTCATTTCAATGGGTACCTCTAGGAATGGTAGTCGAACGATGATTCCATCTTGTTTCTCTTCCACAATTTCTACTTGAATAGGTTTGTTCATGATGATCGGGAGATTGTAGGTTGTTCTACCCTTCTAATGGGGAAACATTAGGCTGGGCGAAACCTGAGTTAAACAACAGTACAACAGGGGTCGACTCAAGTGCACGTGAGGTACAGTGAATATTCGTGGAACAGGGAGTTTTACGAACTGGTGGTTTTTAGTGGTAAGATCTAGACGCGATGCTCTAAATGAATGAGCAATGTCTTTGTGGTTAAAGACGTAAGTTTGTTGAATAGGGTTGGTTAGCCCTCTGCCATTGACATTCTTTTAACAGTTTTCAACATTCCTTGTGAAACCTAGCATCATTCAAAGCTAGTCGGTTCAGCCTCTGACACCACAAAGGGGATGGCTCGTTTAACTATATGCTTTAAGGAATCTGGTAAAGCCTCATCATATGGCTTCCCAAAATTTGCCCTTGCATATTCATCCCAAAGCGCATGGTAAGCAGCTCGAATCGTATTATAAACCTTCAAGTATTGTTCATATGGCGTGGCCCGTTCATTGGACAAGGCTACAATGGCATGGCGCGGCGTATCGGCAAGATGAGGGCGCTTATTGGGATTGCTAATGAACGCCTCTACCTTGTCCTGGAGTTGGTCAAACGGTAACAGCTCATCTCTTACCAGAATCTCCCCTTCCGCATTAACCAGAATTTTCAAGACGTTTCGGTCTTTCGCTTTCGTATCAGTCTCCTGGCCATCCTGCCAGGGAGGAAGTTTGATGTTTAACCCTTTATCCTGATTAGCTTCAGAAAGGTTGTGCACTAAGCCAAGAAAAGTAAATTTAACCAGGGGGTTTTCCCAGTCCGACTCATCGAAGTTTTGCAGGAACTGATCTGCGACAGTAGCAAGGGAGATCTCCTGCAATAAGCTTTCTTGCATGCTCCCAATTTTCAAAGCCAGCGGACTCTGTTCATTCTCGTCTCGAAATCGACATTCCCAGAGGCAAGACCGGCACTCGAAAGAAGCCCCTAACAGCGACAAAGTAAAAGCATCTTCAGCGGCGAGCTTTTCAGCCAGTGCACGGTACGAGGCTCCTCCTTTGGTTGACAGTAAACCAGCGGCCAACAATCTTACCTCTTCTTTTTCCATCGTTTCATCTACCAGAACCTGACCAGCTGGGTAGGATCGCTTTTGACACGCCCAATTTACAGTATGTACTGACTCTGACTTACAGCTCAGGATAAGACAAAAACATACGGCATACAGGACGGGATACCTCATGGGTGAAAATTGGTATTGGTAACTCTCCAAAATATAGCATTTTCAGAGCAAGTCCCCCAAATCCCAATTCTATACTCCTGCTATCCACCAAATCTGTTATTATTTAACCCGCAAGGAATCTCGTAGAGGAGCTTGGCCTAAGACCAACGGATAACCTCGTGCAAGGGTGTGTCGCCAAATCAAAATATCCTTGTGGTCATAATCTACCAACACCTTAAACTGACGCAAAAAATCAAAGCCCAGCAAGCCATCTAGTTTGGCTCCGGCGAGATTGTTATTAATGTTCGTCATACTGGTGAAAAGAGTACTCATTGGATAACAGGAAAGAGGACCAATTTCCAGTTGTGCCAATTTGCCTCGCAATACGGATTTGGTTTTAGTGGATATCCCTCGCGTTTTTACTTTGCGCCTATTGAAGAGTAGGTCTTGGACAAAGGGGAGCCATTTGGTATCCATCAAACTGAATTCGCTAGCAGTATCTAATCCAAACTTAAAGGCATTAGAAGCGATCCGGACTTCGATCCAAGGCATACCTCCTTTGTATTTAAAAGGTATAATCGCATCTGGCTCTGTGAAGCGATCCCCCAATAAGCCAATAATGTCCTTGGCTTGATTTTTTGCGATTTCAATCTCCATTCTACTGAGGTCAATCAGAAGCTGGTAACGATGAAAGAACTTGCCTCCAACAAGTCCAAGTATCTTTTCCCCTTTGGCTTTTTCTAAATGCCTGAGGGATAAGATGTGTGCTATGCGACGCTTCCACTTGACCCCTCCAAAATTAGCAATGGCCCAAGTCTTTTCTACTGCAGTGACCGTTCCATTGATGCCGAAAGCTTCAGCAGGTTTCTGATCACTACCTTTGTAGTATCGGCTATTGAGGATGATATCTGAGGCTCCAAGATCTAAGATAAAATAGCCTGTCTGATCTTCCACAGTACCTTCAATCAAGATAAGTTTATCCACTAGTTTAATAGGAATAATCGTATGCTCAGCAAATGCTTGCCGGGTAGCTATACAGAGACAGCCACAAATTAATAGTTGTAGGGTCGGGTGCATATCGGGTGGTTTAGTAGCGCGGTGAATGAAATAAGAGTTAAGGATCTCACTCCACCGCAAATGGGTTTCTATTTTCAGCCATACAAGGCTAGGTCCTATCCGAATTGAATAGGTAGACTTGAAAAGCAACCCGTGGGTCTACTAATCCTAATCTAAGAAGTTGTCTCAAGCACTAATCCAGGAAAAAGTGGAAAGAGAATTCCTTCCACTTATAGAAGTTTGTTAAACTACTGAAAAATCTCTGATCCTACAAACATCGAATGGCCTTTTCTCCTATATGTAAAGAAACGGAGCCAGAGACTTAATTTGCTAATAGCCAGTACCTGACTATTCCCTCCTTATGAATCCCAGGGAATCTCTTTGTTGGCCAAAGGTGATAAGTATCGGGTAGTCTTTCGCATTGGAGTGTCGCCAGACCAATATCTCCTTCCGGTCATAGTCAATCACCACTTTGAACTGACGTAAAAGATCAAAGCCTAACAATCCATCTAGATTGGCTCCAGCCAGATTCCGATTGATCGTCCCCATATCCGTAAACAAGGTACTCATGGGGTAACATTTAAGTGACCCTATTTCCAAGCCACCAATCTTTCCAGACATGACCGATTTTTCGGTGGCAGAAATTCCTCGGGACACCACCGTTCTCTGATTGAAAAGATGAGGTTCTACCGAAGAGCGCCACTTCTCATGCATTACGCTATATTCACTGGCCGTATCGAGTCCAAATTTATAGGCTACCGAACCAATACGTACTTCGATCCAAGGCATCCCGCCTTTGTACTTGAAAGGTAGAATGGCTTCAGGCTCGGTATAAATCTTGCTAAAAGTATCCGGGAATCGATCCTTGCTAAGCTGCTGAATCTCCACTTCCATTCTGCGTAAATCAATAGTTAGCTGACATTTCTTGAAGAATTTTCCTCCAACTAATCCCAGTATCTTTTCGCCTTTGGAATCTTCCAAATGTTCCAAGGAAAGAACATGGGCTAGGCGCCGCTTCCAATGTAAGGAGCCAAATTCCGCACCAATCCACTTAGTTTCTAGGGAAGTAAGCGTACCATTAACCCCAAAGGCGTCGGCAATTTTACTCTTTATCCCAGTAAAGTATCTGCTATTAAGCACTAGATCCGAGACACCTAAATCCAGCATAAAGTATCCTGTTTGTCCATCGACAGTTCCCTCGATCAAGATCAATTTGTCTACCAATTTAATAGGGAGGCGGGCCTTCTCGGCCATGGCTGCGGTAGTAAGGACTAGTAAGCAGCAAAGCAATAGGGGTCGGGTAAGGTGTAATGACATTGGTTAAATGGTGTTTAGAGGAAAAAGGATGCAAACGATCACCTTTTCCTTTTCGTTTCAATGAGAAATAGGGTTATATATCCGACCTTCAATACCTATGTTTTCCAAAGGAACACCTATAGTATTGAAAGGCAGTTCACCTTATACCAATCTCTTACCTTCAACTAATGTGCAATACTAATCCAGGAGTGTACGGGCGTGTGTAAAAGAGGCGCAAATATCCCGTTCAAGAAGGCTTCTAATTTACAGAAAATCATTCGTCCCTACAATTCTTCTCACCTTTATTCTTGAAAAAGGGTCGAATTTTTAGTGAGGGTTTGGCTCCCGACTTGCGGCTTAGTGAGTCAACTCCCCTACTCCTATGCAGACATAAAAACATATAAATCAATCAATTACTTAACACACCTAACTTTATTACGAGAAAAATCGTAATAAAACTTGCTATTACGATTCAAATCGTACATCTTTGCTACGAGAAAAATCGTAATAGCTCATGTCTAAAGAAGAAAAAACCAATCCGACTCCTTCGGAATTGGAGATTTTACAGTTTTTATGGAAGCACGGCCCCTCCACGGTCAAGCAAATTCACGAGGAATTGGAGAAAACTAAGGAAGTGCGTTACACGACTACCTTAAAGACCATGCAAGTGATGTTCGAACGTGGAATGCTCAAAAGGGAAGCACAAGGACGTAAGCACATTTATCAGGCATCCATTGCCGAAGAGGAAACTCAAGATGTTTTACTCGATCGCTTCCTCAACAAGACTTTTCGGGGCTCCGCTCTAAAGCTTGTGATGCGAGCTTTGGGAAATTATGATGCGACTCAATCTGACTTGAACCAACTGAAAGATTATATCGATCAGATGGAAAAAACTCAAAAGAAATGAAAACTGTTGATCATTTACTCTCTGAAGAACTCATTTCCGCACTGGGCTGGACACTTATCCATGCCCTTTGGCAGGGAGCGCTCTTTGCCATTCTATTAGGCATAGTCTTGGTTTTAACGCATAGTTATTCCAGCAAATCCCGATACTTTATTGCGGTGATCTCTTTTGGCCTTTTTGCTGCTGCCACAGTTGTCACCTTTTCGATTCTATATAATCCTGAAGAGGTAACGCTTGTTCAATCTTCATCCCTGAGCGAGGAGTCTTCTCCGCTTAGTCAGCCTGAGTCTCCCACACAATCTGAGGTCACGATTACAGAAACAGTACCTCCCCCTGTAGCAGAGGTATCAACTAAATCAAACCTGCTCTTGCAGGCCAAACAATACTTTAGCCAACATTTACCGCTCATCGTTACGCTATGGATGTTGGGGGTAGTTGTTCTTTTGCTTCGTTTCCTGGGCAGTTTAGCCTATATCCAACGCTTAAGATCCTACCGTACTGAACTACTTCCAGCTTCCTGGCTAGAGCAAGGAGAAAAATTAAAAGAACAACTTCAACTCAAAAAGAAAGTGGCCTTTCTGGCCTCTTATAAAGTGTTAACACCATTAGCCATTGGCATTTTTCGGCCCGCCATTCTGCTTCCTGCTCAACTACTTAGTGGTTTGAGTCAACAGCAAGTCGAGGCCATACTTTTGCACGAATTAGCCCACATTAAGCGGAATGATTATCTGGTCAATGTACTGCAGACTTTGATTGATATTCTATTCTTCTATCATCCAGCTATCTGGTGGATGTCGGCTACGATTAGAAACGAACGTGAGAACTGTTGCGACGACATGGTAATTGCTATCACAGGTGAGACTGGCAATTACGCTAGAACCTTAATCTTATTAAAAGAACAAGAAATCAACCCAAAACTCCCAGCTATGGCTTTCACTGGTATAAAATATAAATTCAACGATAGAATTAAACGACTATTTAATCAACCGACAGTCTTTGCCGATTTTCGCGAAGGCTTTGTTACCGCCATGATCCTGGTGGTGGGCTTATTCACCATCGCTGTTAATGCATTTGGTACGCCCTCCTTCTTACAATTGAACGAACCCGCAGCTATTGTACAAGAAGAGGGAACAAACAGCACGCCTGCGGAAGAGCCCCTAGAAGAGCTCCCAACGACTACAGACAAGGCCTTTTTACCGAATGATGCCGATGAATTGGAAGAGGAACGTGAAGACACTCAAAAGGAAGATCATAACAATTCGATAGAGATTGCTCCAGGAATTCCTGCCGAAGAGAATAGCGAACTTGATCTTCTTCTAGGTGCGATAGATGACGGCAACACGGAATTGGTCCAGTTTATGCTAGACAAAGGAGCCAAAGTAAATGACGCCACGAAGGATGGATGGACGCCCTTAATGGAAGCCGCCGATGAAGGCCATATGGACATTGTTAAGCTCCTCCTGGACAAGGGCGCTAAGGTTAATGCGACTACAAAGGCTGGCTATACGCCTCTAATGGTTGCCGTAGATGAGGGCCATGGAGAAATAGCCAAATTACTAATACAAAAGGGGGCCAAGGTGGACGCCAAAACCAAACATGGTTGGGATGTATTCATGGAGGCTATTGATGAAGGGCACATTGAAATCGTTCGTATGCTAATTGACAGAGGGGCAGATGTAAACCAGGTATACGGCCATCACACCCCATTAATGGAAGCTATCGATGAAGGGCATATGGATATCGCCAAGCTGTTAATGGAGAAAGGCGCAGACCCCAACAAAAGTGGAAATGATGGCTACACGCCTCTGATGGAGGCTGCCGATGCTGGCAACCCAGAAGCAGTCAAACTCTTACTTGACCGCGGAGTAGATATTAAAGCGACCAACAAACACGGTTGGAACGCTTTTCTGGAAGCTATTGATGAAGGGAATATCGAAATCGTAAAACTCTTCCTGGACAAAGGAATGGATGCTAATGCCGTATATGGTCATCATACACCGCTGAAAGAGGCTATTGATGAACAGAATATGGAAATGGTTAGACTATTGCTAGACAGAGGTGCCGACGTCAACCAAGGTGGTGAAGACGGCTATACGCCGCTCATGGAAGCCATTGATGAAGGAAGTACTGAAATTGCAGAACTATTACTGTCGAAAGGTGCCAAAGTAAATGCACAAACGAACAGTGGTCATACCGCTTTGATGGAAGCCGCCGACGAAGGAAACCTTGCTATTACCCGACTGTTACTAAATAAAGGCGCAAACCCCACTGCTGAAGGTTCTTCCGGTTGGTCGGCTTTCCTCGAAGCCATTGACGAGGGGCATCTCGATCTAGTAAAACTCTATGTCGAAAAAGGAGCTGATGTAAACAAAGCCAATGGACATAGCCATACTCCTCTAATGGAAGCTGCCGATGAAGGACATCTGGATATCGTGGAGTACTTAATCCAAAAAGGGGCTGACGTAAACCTTCCAACCGAGAGCGGCCACTCCCCCTTGACAGCTGCTATTGATGACGGAGAGAGAGAGGTTGTCAAATTACTGGTGGAGAAGGGAGCTGATGTTAATGGCACCAGTCCTGACGCTTGGACGCCCCTGATGGAAGCCATCGATGAAGGGCATAAGGATATTGTCCAATACTTAATTAACAAGGGTGCCAAGGTTAATCGAACTAAAGAGAATGGATATACCACCTTAATGGAAGCGGCAGATGAGGGACAAGTAGAAATTGCTCGAATTCTGATTAAAGAGGGAGTCGATGTTAATGCAAAAGCTGACCTAGAATGGACACATTTCAATTCGAACAAGATGGTTTCGAGAATCCAAAAAGGTTGGACCGCCTTATTCGAAGCAGTACATGAAGAAGAAGAGGAAATTGTACGTCTCTTGCTAGATAATGGGGCCAATATCAATGAAACAGTTTCTCAAATAGTTTATGATGTTAAATCTGACAAGCGGCAAGAACGTAACGGATGGACACCCTTGATGGAGGCTGTGGAAAATAATCATCTTCCAATCGTAAAGCTTTTGGTAGAACGTAAGGCCGACATCAACGCCCGAACATCCAACGGTCTTAGCGTAATGGATTTGGCTAAGGAACATGGTAGTAAAGAACTCATCAGCTTCATTAGTGCCCGGGCGGCGCGATAAGGCGACTTAAGCCTGATATATAAAAAGGCCTTGAAGGGTAGTTAGTTATCCCTTCAAGGCCTTTCTTTTTTGTTGATCTTTGTTCTAAATCTTATATCTATTCCCATCCAATTTCAGCAGTACCGCGATCATTGCTGTAAAACCCAGCAGAGAAGATCCTCCTTTGCTGATAAAGGGTAAAGGAATACCAATAATCGGCATCAGCCCCATTGTCATTCCGATGTTAATAAAGAAGTGGACAAACATGATGCCTGCTACCCCATACATATAATGCCGAGAAAAATTCGAACGCTGCCGTTCTGCAACCGAAATAATCCGCAGTAGCAGTAGTAGGAATAATATAATAATACTAAAGCTTCCGATAAAGCCCTGCTCCTCTCCCACCGTACAGAAAATGAAATCGGTATATTGCTCGGGTACAAAGTCCAACTTGGTCATTGTACCGTTTAGAAATCCCTTACCGGTTGCACCACCTGATCCAATAGCCATCTTAGATTGGATCAGGTTATACTTAGCATCTGCATCCGCCTGGCTAGGATTGAGCCAGCTGGTGATACGATTTTGCTGGTGCCGCTTCAATACAGAATTAAAGACATAACTTGCTCCAAAACTTATCACTGCACCATACACCATGGCGGCCATCACCAGGCTGGCCATTCTCGTTTTCTTTTCTCGATACATCGCTCCTAGATAAATCAGCAACAATGAACCCGTAGCAATAATGATGGGATAGAAATAGGTTGAGTCTTCATCCTGATAGGCAATATATCCTGCGATCGAGACACCTAAGGCTAGTAATAGCCACCACATTCTAGCCTTCAGAGAAAAGGCTAGAATGATCAAAGCCAACCAAGCCATACCCAGTACGGTAGAATGGACCGGATACACAAAGCCAATCAGCAGCATAGCCGCCGAAAATGCCCCCACGAGGTAATAGGTAGAAGGCAAGCCCTCTCGGTAGAATAGGAAAAGGAATCCACCAAAAACCAAGGCAGATCCTGCATCAGGCTGCAAAAGAATCAGCCCCATGGGTACGGTCATTATGCCTAGCGCAATGATCTGAGACCGAGCTTGCTTTAGGTTGGTGCTATAGTTACTCATGAAGGCCGCCATAGCTAAACAAGCCCCAAACTTGGCCAACTCTGAGGGCTGAAAAGAAAAACCACCAAAGGTAAACCAGGATTTAGCTCCTTTAATCTCCGACCCTAGCACCAACACCAGGGCCAGGGCTACCAGGGACGCTATAAAAATCGGATAGGCAAAGGTGGGCCAGAACTTCCAATCGATAATAATAACAAAAAGGAATACCACGGTGGCAATCCCGATCCATAGGGTTTGCTTACCAGCGGGAGTACTAAAAAAAGCACTTACACCCCCAACATAGCCATCCTTATACCCAACGGTAAATACCATCAGCCATCCTATAGCATTTAAGGCCAAGAAAAGCCCAAAAATACTACGATCGAAATTCCGAAAACCAGAAGATGGACCAGTCGTCCTCATCGCCATACTCGTCTATATCTAATTGGTTCTTCCACAAATCTCGTGTTTGAAGACAATCAAAAACGAAAT
>ENA-UENT01000685-UENT01000685.1-marine-metagenome-genome-assembly--contig:-NODE-685-length-15919-cov-8.259914_pt1 | contig 15919 bp, 11 predicted proteins | sample MGYA00237879_ERZ529330 | MGnify/ENA primary metagenome ERZ529330 (study PRJEB26372, sample SAMN05368345) | marine metagenome | biome: cultured habitat; feature: ocean water; material: water; isolation... | reverse complement strand
ATGCCTATGCGTCATTTTCCCCACGGACTATTGGTTGTTAATATTGACGACTTTCTGCTCGAATTATCGAAAAGTTCTCAAAACGAGTAATGCAGATTCGCTGGTCCATTAGTCAGGAAATGAAAATAGCAAAGTATATCCTCTAAATCTTGCTTTCCCACATTTTTCGTAATTTCGCGAACGAACGATCGTTAGTATATCCAAATAAAACCAACCATGCCCAATACCAACCTTCATAACTACCTGCTGGGACAATGGACGCCCCACGATGGAGACGGATTCCCACAGTACGATGCTGTCACCGGTGAGCTTATTGCCACCTGCGGAAGCGAAGGGCTCGACTATGCCGCCATTATGGATTATGCCCGCCGGGTGGGTGGCCCCAATTTGCGGAAAATGACCTTCCGCGAGCGTGGGCAGATGCTCAAAAAGCTGGCGCTCCACCTGCACAGTATCCGCAAAAAATACTATCCGCTCAGCTATCGTACCGGCGCGACCAAGGGCGACAGCTGGATTGATATCGATGGCGGTATTGGCACCTTGTTTGCCTACGCCAGCCTGCGCCGTCAGTTCCCGGACAAGCCTTTCCATATAGATGGAGAAGCGGTGGGGCTGTCCAAAGAAGGGACGTTCATCGGCCATCACATCATGGTGCCTAAGCATGGCGTTGCTGTGCACATCAATGCCTTCAACTTCCCCATCTGGGGGATGCTGGAGAAGCTCTCGGTCAATCTGCTGGCCGGCGTGCCTGCCGTGGTCAAGCCCTCTGAAATTACGTCCTTCCTTACGGAAGCCATGGTACGCGATATCATCGACTCTGGTATTTTACCGGGAGGTGCCGTTCAACTGGTGTGCGGAAAAGGCCATGGCATTCTGGACACCCTGGGCGAACAGGACACGGTCACGTTCACGGGCTCTGCCTCTACTGGGCGCAAGCTGAAAGCCCTGCCTAATATCATCGAAAATGCCGTCGCTTTCAATATGGAAGCTGACAGCCTAAATGCAGCCATTCTGGGCGAGGATGCGGTGCCCGGCTCCCCCACTTTCGACCTGTTCATCAAGGAGGTGCGGCGGGAAATGACGGTCAAGTGCGGGCAGAAGTGTACGGCCATACGGCGCATCATCGTACCGGAAAACCTGGTGGAAGATGTACAGTTGGCCCTAAGCCAGCAATTGCAGAAGACGACCATCGGCAACCCTACAGTGGAAGGGGTGCGCATGGGGGCACTAGTCAGCAAAAAGCAACTCGAAACCCTGCGGCAGCGCATACAGGAACTGGCCGGAGAAACCAATATCGTATACGGGCAGACCGACGGCTTTGAAGTCATGGGCGCCGATCAGAACAAGGGCGCCTTCTGCTCCCCTATCCTGCTGCTCAATGACGATCCGTTCAACAAGCAGGGCGCTCATAATATTGAAGCCTTTGGCCCCGTAAGCACGCTTATGCCCTATAAAGGCCTTGAAGAGGCCATCGTGCTGGCGAATATGGGCAAAGGCTCACTCGTAAGCACCGTAGCCACAGCCGATGAGCGTATCGCAACCGACTACGTGATGGGCGCAGCGGCTTACCACGGGCGCATTCTCATCCTCAATGAGGAGAGTGCCAAAGAGAGCACCGGGCATGGCTCCCCTATGCCTCTGCTGGTGCACGGCGGGCCAGGCCGGGCTGGTGGCGGAGAGGAAATGGGCGGCGTGCGGGGCGTCAAGCACTACCTGCAGCGCACGGCCATTCAGGGGCACCCTACGATGATCACAGCAGTGACGGGACAGTACCAAAAAGGTGCAGCCTACAAAGAAAAAGCCATCCACCCTTTCCAGCAGCATTTTGAAGATTTGGAAGTCGGTGAGACGCTCATTACCGCCAAACATACCGTTACCGAAGCGGACATCGTCAACTTTGCGAATGTGAGCGGCGACCACTTTTACGCCCACGTAGATGAGACCTCACTGGAAGGGACGATCTTCGAGCGGCGGGTCGCACATGGGTACTATCTGTTGTCCAAAGCAGCCGGCCTGTTTGTGGACGGACGGAAGGGCCCCGTTTTGCTCAATTACGGTATTGAAGACTTCCGTTTTACCAAACCGGTTTATCCGGGCGCGACCATCGGCGTGCGGTTCAGCTGCAAGGAGAAAATCCGTCAGGAAAAGCGGGACGAGGAGGACATCCGCAAAGGCATCGTCAAATGGATGGTGGATGTATACGATGAAACCGGCGAGACGGTGGCGATTGGCACTATTCTGACTATGGTGAGGATGCGGGATCAGAACTGAGAATTGTTACATTTGCGCCATGAAGCGCATACTCTTTACCGGGCCGGAATCTACCGGCAAATCCGCCCTCGCTACACGGCTGGCAGAGGAATGGGACACCGTTTGGGTGCCGGAATACGCCCGTACCTATCTGGAGCGATTGGGCCGTCCTTACACCGAAGCGGATCTTCTAAACATCGCCAAAGGGCAACTGCAATGGGAAGACCAATATGCCGAAAAAGCTTCTGGTTTCCTTTTCATCGATACGGGTATGCTGGTGATAAAAGTCTGGTCGGAATTCAAGTACAACCGCTGCCATCCCTGGATTCTGGAGCAACTGCACGATCGGCAGTACGACCTATGGGTGCTCTGCGGCATTGACATCCCATGGGAGCCTGGCCCCATGCGGGAAAACCCCAACGAGCGGGAAGCCCTGTACGGCATCTACCGGCAGGAACTGCAGCAACTAGGCGTACCCTTTATTGAACTCTGGGGCAGCCGGGAAGAGCGGGTGGCGCGGATGCAGGAACTACTTACTCATACCGATATCTAAACTCATAAGCTCCCGGCACCGCCTCAAAAGTCACAGCCTCATTGACCTGCTGAACGTTCGAAAAATCAGAGTGAGACAGCAGCGGGCCTCCATCGGCTTCGACCGCAGAAAGATTGGCATTAGGCAGCTCGATTACCGCTGTGGTATTGGGTGGAATGGCTACGTTAAGTACCAGCTCACCCGCCATTAAGGACCAACCGGAGGCAATCCTGCCGTAGGGGGAATCCAGGGAAGCTTTGGCGTATCCTAACCGGGCATCAGGCTGAGGTTGGATGCGGATTTTTCGGTAGCCAGGCTCCAGCAGCTCAATGCCGGCCACTACCCGGTACATCCAGTCGCCGATAGCGCCGTAGGCATAGTGGTTGAAAGAATTCATGCCGACATCCTGAAAGGTGCTGTCGGGGCGCTGCCCGTCCCAACGCTCCCAGATGGTGGTGGCGCCCATCGTCACCGGATACAGCCAGGAAGGGTAGGATTTTTGCAGCAGCAGATCGTAGGCGACTTCCGTGTAGCCGTGATCGGAGAGGACGTGGCACAGATAAGGCGTGCCCAGGAAGCCCGTAGACAGGTGATTTTTACGCCTGCGGATATCGTCAACCAGATGGGCGGCAGCTTTGGCGCGCAGGGGCTCCGGCAACAGCCCAAACTGTAATGCCAGCACATAAGCCGTTTGGGAATCGGAGGCAATACGGCCGGATGGGGTAACATATGCTTTCTGGAAAATGGCTTTGACCGCTTCGTAGACGGCCCGGTACTCCATCTCCTCTTCTGTTTTCCCCAGTACGCCAGCCGCCTGAGACAGCAAATGAGCGGAGTGCGCAAAAAACATCGTGGCGATCATATCCGGATCGGTGTAGCCATCGGGGGCGGTGTGGTTATTGCCGTGGGGCTTGTAAAACAGCCAGTCACCAAAAACGCTCCCACCTTTCCACATCAATGCATCACCAGCCTGCTCCCGGATGTACTCTACGTAGGCCTTCATCGAGGGATACTGCACGGATAGCAGGCTCGTATCGCCATACACCTGGTACAAATCCCAGGGGATGATCGTCGCCGCATCGCCCCAGCCGGCGGATACACCATTATTACGCAGCACGTCAGGAATCACGAATGGTACTCCTCCGTTCTCTAACTGATCCGCGTGCAGGTCTTTCAGCCATTTGGTGAAGAAGGCGGCTACGTCCATATTGAAGGCAGCCGTGCGGCAGAACGCCTGCGCATCGCCCGTCCAGCCCAGGCGCTCGTCCCGCTGCGGGCAATCGGTTGGGACATCCAGGAAATTGCCTTTTTGCCCCCAGACGATGTTGTGCTGCAGCTGATTGATCAGGGTATCTGAGCATTCAAAAGTGCCAGTCGGTTCCATCGCGGAATGAATGACCACAGCGGTTACGTTTTCGGGCTTCAGCTCCCCCGGAAAGCCCTCTACGGCGATATAGCGGAAGCCCATGAAGGTGAAGCTTGGCTCGTACACTTCCGTTGCTCCCCCTTTGAGGGTGTACGCCAGCGTAGCTTTAGCAGCACGCAAATTGGCGGTGTAGAATTCTCCTTCCTTGTCGAGCACTTCGGCGTGACGGATGGTCACGGTGGTACCTGCTTTGCCCGCGACCTTCAGGCGTACCCAGCCTACCAGGTTTTGACCAAAGTCGGCGACCAAGGTACCGGATGGAGTGCGGAAGATGGTATCCGGAGCAAGTTCCTCCACTTGCTGCACCGGTACGGAAACAGCGCCAATGAGGTTGGACTTGGAATGCCCCGCCACCGTTACCGGCTGCCAGTTTTGGGCGTCGAAGCCCGGTCGGCTCCATCCGGTGGGTTCCATACGGGCGTCGTAGGTTTCGCCATTGTAAATGCTGTTCATGCGGATGGGACCTTCACTCGTAGCCTTCCAGCTACCATCTGTCAGGATCATCTCCCGCCGACCATTTTCGTAGGTGACCTCAATTTGGGCAATCGCCCCTACCCTTTTGCCGTAAAGCCCCCAGTTGTCCATCCAGCCCATCGCGCCCCGGAACCAGCCGTCGCCCAGGTGCAGACCCGCGGCATTGTCTCCGCGTACCAGCAGGTCGGTCACATCGTACACCTGATACTGAATGTGGTCATCGTAAGCCGTCCAGCCCGGCGTAAAGACCTGATCGCCCACCTGTTGCCCGTTCAGAAAAAACTCGTACAGCCCACGGGCAGAAACGTAAGCCCGGGCACGGGCAATCTTGCCCTTTAGTTGGAATGCCTTCCGCAGCAGGTAAGCGGGACCATCTTTTTCCTCCACCTGCACCGGTTCTATCCATTTGGCCTGCCAGTCGTCAGCACGCAGCAGCCCCATTTCCCAAAAGGTAGGAGCGGACCAATCTGAATCTTCTCCCTGATTGCTCCATACTTTCACCCGCCAGTAATAGCGCTGACCAGAGGCCAGGGCTTTACCCTCATAAGGCAGGAGTACCGAAGTACCCGAGGTAATTTTGCCGGTGTCCCAAACCAGATTGGCCTTCTTAAAATCAGGGTCAGTAGCCACCTGAATAGCGTAGGCTTCCTGCATCAGCCCGGGACTGTCGCTTTTGAGTTTCCAGCTCAAGCGGGGTTTTAGGGCGTCGATGCCGATGGGGTTGGTTTTGTGCTCGCATTGTAAGCCGTAGATACTTAGGGCGTGCAGCGTGGTCGTCAGCAGGCTTAGCAGCAAGGTGGTGGTGAGGATCTGTCGCATGATCTGTGGGTTGGTGAATTTGGGTAGAAGATAGGGAAAATGGAGGATTTCAGACGAGGTCAACTGACCCACTCCAGGAAATTTTCCCGGCTGATCACCTCAAATTCGGAATTGGGATAAGTCTCCTTAAATAGGTTCGGAAGTTTAGCTTTTTTATAAGGGTTCCATTTGAACTCATAAGCATGAAGCTTCCCTTCCCTATCCTCTATCCAATCTATTTCCTGTTGATCGTACGTTCTCCAAAAGTAGTTGTACACCAGCATTTTTTCGTATTGCTGATATTTGATGCGCTCGCTTATGATGTAGTTTTCCCATAATAAGCCCACATCGTTTCTGTTTTCGATCGGCTTCATATCCCCTATCAATGCATTCCTGATCCCATTATCAAAAAAATACCACTTCTTGCCTTTGACAATTTCTTTTCTCAGGTTTCTACTCCAGGCGCCTACTGAATGGATGATATATACTTTGCTCAATAAATCCAGGTATCGCTCTACCGTGTTTTTACTGATCCCCAATTGCTTGCCCAATTCAGTGAAACTCACTTCACTTCCTATTTGATAGGCAATCAGCCGTAATAACTGAAGTATCTTTTCTGAATTCCGGATCAAATCAAATTCCAGGATATCTTTCAGCAGGTAAGACTTAATCAATTCATCCAGGTAGGCTTTTCGTTCCTGTAAGTCTTCCAAATGGATCAGTTCAGGGTAATTCCCGTATACCAATCTGTTCCTGAGATTTGCCTCCTTTTCAAAAATATTTTCCGTCTGGTTCAGTTCCTTTTCTGACAATCCAAAAAGATAAAAAGTGTGCTTTCTCCCAGTCAGTGGCTCTCCGGTAAACTTTTCTAAATCAAAGGCAGAGGAGCCCGTAGCCAGTATTTTTATACCCGCTATCGTGTCTACCATTAGTTTTAGCACATTGCCTATCTCCGGAATTTTTTGAGCTTCGTCAATAATCAGTAATGACTTTCCTCCTATGATGTTTTTATACCTTTGAGTACTCCTATACTCTAACTGCCTTCTGACATCCTGATCCTCTCCGTGCAAAAGCAGATAGGGTTCGGATATTCTATTTAGAATTTGTTGGATCAGTACCGTCTTTCCAACTCTTCGCGGCCCCAGAAGCACAACTACTTTGTTTGGGCGCAAATACTTTAGGACTTCATCCTCAATTGCTCTTTTTAGCAGCATCGTTTGTCTATTTGTACCCTAATATACACAAACTGACCATTTTTAGCTAAATTTAGTCAGTATGAATACTATTTTTAGCTAAATTTAGTCAGTACACTGCCTTTATTAGCTCAAATAATGTGACGGACAGGAAGCAATATTAAGAGAACAGGTAAAAAGCGTGAGCCTTGAAGCGATAGCGGGAACGCAAATGAAGTGGAAATAATTGATTATCATTAAAACACGGCAATGGAAAAGCTAGCCAATATCCACCCGGGAGAAATCCTGTTTTTTGAATTCATGGAGCCGCTCCAAATTACGGCTTACCGGCTTTCAAAAGACTTGCACATACCACAAACCCGGATTTCAGCCATCATCAAGGGGAAGCGCAGGGTAACTGCCGATACTGCCCTTCGCCTCAGCAAATACTTTGGCACTTCAGCCAAATTCTGGCTTGGGCTTCAGGACGACTATGATATTGAGGAAGAACGCAACAGGAAAAGCGTGGAGCTTGAGGCGATAACGGAATTGGAAGTAAAATCATGACAAGGACAGTCAGATTAGCACAAAAGCCCCCTTGCCCACCCCCTCCATTTTACCTACCTTTGCCCATCAGTTGATGGCAGCGGTGAGATTTACCGTTGCTGTTCGGGGTGTTTCCCGGTTAACGCCGGGATTCTGAGATCATACCCATAGAACCTGCCCGGGTAATGCCGGGAAGGGAGACGAGTACGAAGCGTTTTCCTGCGCAGTCCGTTCTTTTCTTATGGGATGAAAGGCCGCCTAACGGTGGTCCTGAAGGCAAACACTCGCCCGGCCCCTGGGTGAAGTGATTCTTTCAATTTTCATCTGTTTTCTCATGTTTTACCAATCTGTTTTTTCTGCGTTGCTGCTGCTTGGGCTCCTGGGCTCATTGTCCGCGCAAACGACTATCCAAGGTACCGTTACCGACCCGGCAGGCGTGCCGCTTACCGGGGCTAATCTTTTGCTATTGCCGGGCGATCAGGGTGCGGCAAGTGATGCAGACGGGCAATTTTCCATTCCAAATGTAAAGGCAGGCGACTATACCCTGCGCGTGAGCTATGTGGGGTACGAAACCCTGCGCAGGCCCCTCCAAATTGCAGACGGGCAAGGCGAAATCAGCCTACAGCTCACCCTGGAGCCCCGCGCGTTCACGGCTGAGGAGCTGACCGTGCGAGCGACCCGCGCCGGAGCGACGACCCCCATGGCGTTCCTCAATGTGGACGAGGAGGACATCGAGCCGGTCAACCTGGCACAAGACCTGCCCTTTTTGCTGCGGTGGACGCCCTCCGTGGTCTCCACTTCTGATGCTGGCGCAGGTGTGGGCTATACCGGTATCCGCATCCGGGGCACCGACCCTACCCGCATTAATGTCACCGTGAATGGCATCCCCATCAATGATGCGGAATCGCAGGGCGTATTTTGGGTGAATATGCCGGACTTTGCCAGCTCTGCTTCTGACATTCAGATACAGCGGGGCGTGGGTACGTCTACCAATGGTGCCGGTGCTTTTGGCGCGACGATCAACATCAACACCACCGAGCTGAAGCCCGAAGCTTACGCCACGCTGAATGGCTCCGTGGGCTCCTTCAACACGCAGCGGGCCAATGTGGAATTCGGCTCCGGCCTGCTCAACGGCAAGTTTACCCTCGACGGGCGCCTGTCCAGTATCACCTCGGATGGGTTTATCGACCGGGCCTCTTCTGACCTTTCCTCCTACTACCTCTCGGCGGCCTACCTGGGCGAAAGCAGCAGCCTGCGCTTTGTGACCTTCTCCGGCCAGGAGCGGACCTATCAGGCGTGGTATGGGGTGCCTAAGGATTTTCTGGAGGTGGACAGCCTGCGCACCTTCAACCCTTCCGGTACAGAAAAAGAAGGCGAGCCTTACGAAAATGAGGTGGACAACTACGGGCAGGACCACTATCAGCTGATCTACAATAACCAAATCAGCCGCAACTGGAGCTTCAATACCGCCCTGCACTACACCCGGGGCGCAGGCTACTTTGAGCAGTACAAGGCAGGCGAGGCGCTGGCCGACTATGGCCTGTTGCCGGTAGACCTGGTGGATACGGTCATTACGCAGACCGACCTTATCCGGCGTTTGTGGCTGGACAACGACTTTTACGGGGGCGTGTACAGCCTCAACTACATCAGCGATGATAACCGGCTGGATGCCACCCTCGGCGGCGGCTCCCACCACTACTTTGGCGACCACTTTGGAGAGGTCATCTGGGCAGAATATGCCTCAAATAGCGAGAAGGACTTCCAATACTACCAGAATGATGCCACCAAAACGGACTTCAACATCTACGCCAAGTTCAACTACGAGCTGCTCGACGGGCTGCACGCCTATCTCGATCTGCAATACCGGCGTGTAGGCTATGAATTCCTCGGTTTTGACCGGCAGGGCAACAACGTGGAGCGAACGGAAACACTAGGCTTTTTCAATCCGAAGGCGGGCCTGTTCTACCGGATCAGCAGCCGTTCAGAAGCCTTTGCCTCCTTTGCCGTGGCCAACCGCGAGCCCAACCGCAATGACTTTGTGGAATCCACCGCCGACAGCCGGCCGGACCCGGAGCGCCTGTACGACACCGAAATCGGCTACGAATACCGCTGGGACCGGGCAGCCATCAACCTGACGGGCTACTACATGCTCTACCGGGACCAGTTGGTCTTGAATGGTGAGGTCAATGACGTGGGCGCCTTCACCCGAGTGAATGTAGACCGCAGCTACCGCCTGGGGCTGGAAGTCGCCGGTGGCGCTCAGCTTGCCGATGGGCTGCGCCTGGATGGTAACTTTACCCTTAGCCGCAACCGCATTGCAAGCTATACCGAGTTCGTGGATGTGTACGATGAGAACTTTGCCTACCTGGGGCAGGAAGCGTTCACTTATGAGGAAACGGACCTGTCTTTCTCGCCCGATATCATTGCGGCGGGCGGTTTGTCCTACGAAGCGCTGCGCCTAAAGGACAAGACCGACCTCATCTTCACCCTGCAGACCAAGTACGTCGGGCAGCAGTACATCGACAATACCTCCGATGAGGACAATGCCCTCGACGCCTACAGCTTTAGCGATTTCCGCATCAACTTCAACTGGCGACCGGGCTTTCTGAGAGAGCTGTCGCTCAAGCTGCTGGTGCAGAATGTCTTTGACGCCCGGTACGAGACCAATGCCTGGTCCTACCGCTATCAGTTTGACGGGAGCCCGGCCCTGGATCAGGGCTTTTTCCCGCAGGCAGGGCGGAACTTTTTGGTGGGGCTGAGTGTGGGGCTGTAACCTCACAAGCATCAACCTAAATTTCCCAGGATTGCCGGTCTTACCTACGGGTGGGACTGGCAATTTTAGTTTCCAATGGCCTGATTCAACTGGAATCGATTGGGTTCTCTCTACTGACGACATCCAATCTTCAGGGAAGACCCCGGTGGCGATTGTGGAATCACGACCTGAGTTGCCCTGTCCGGCCGCGACTCCAAAGTCGCCGCCGGACTACCTGCCAACCATTTCACAAAGCACTAAATAGTGAGGTCATCAGGCTGTTAATTTAAGGAGGGTTGAAAATAAAAGATGTTCTGCTGCTTTATGTGGTTATAACGCTCAAAGCCTTTACTGTTTTCGACCGATGGGGCAGCCTGGTCTTTAGTCGTGAGCATACCCTAACTAATGCTCCGGATGTGGGCTGGAATGGCAGGGTTCAAAACGAAGCAGCGGCTTTGGGTCTCTACGCCTGGCAGGCCACACTGGAGTACGAAAATGGGCATCGGCATCAGATTAAAGGTGAAATTATGTTGGTGAAGTAAAAAGGACCAAATTGAGATTAATGATTCATACCCACAATAAGGAATCCAAACCACCTTTAACCTATATTTGAACCATTGTATGACATTGCTCCAATTCTTTAACATAAAAGGATATGACAACGCGCCAGCTTAACCGCCAACAAAACAGCATCTGGATATTCATTTTCCTGGGCTACTTGCTGATTTTACTTTTCTCCGCCAATGCGCACGAAAGCCTCTTCTACCGCCCGCGCAGCGTGCATCAGTGGCGGCAGGCAGACAGTGCCAGCCAATCACTGAATTTTCATCAGAATGAGGTTTCTTTCTGGACACCGCAGCTGCACAATCAGGCTGGGCAAAATGGCTACGCTATCGCAGAATTTCCGGTCACCTATTACTTCATCAGTATATTGTATGATTGGTTTGGCGTCCATGAAGTGCTCCACCGGGGGACACACCTCCTGATCGTTATGGCAGGCTGGTGGTTTTTGTTCCTGATCGGGAAGCGGTTGACGGGTAGTGGCGGGCTCGCCCTGTTTCCGGTAGCCCTGATGAGCACCTTTCCGGTCTTCTTTTATTACAGCAACAACTTTCTGCCTAATGCCCCGGCAATAGGGCTGGTTTTGATTGGATGGTATGCTTTCTTCAGATACCGGGACAACCAAAAACTGGTTTGGCTTTACTTGATGGCGTTTTTCATGCTCATCGCCTGCCTGCTCAAGGTTTCAGAAGGGATTAGTTTCATTGCTATTCTTGCGGTTGGTTTGCTCAGCTTGCTGCCGGGGCGCTTGTTCCCCAACGCTTTCATACCCCGAAATCACCTGCTGCACTGGGTTGGAATTGCCGTGGCCGTTATCGCTTTGAATGTAGCCTGGTACGAATACGCCCGTTATTACAACGACGTATACGGCAACAACCAAAGCCTGATCGGCATTTTACCCTTCTGGGAAATGAATAAGGACGACTGGCAACTGCTGGAGTACATGGTAGAGGATGTTTGGCTTCCTCATTTGATGCACCCGGCCTGGTTGTATACGCTGGGCGCTATGACGCTTTTGTTCCTGGGCCTCTTCCTGAGGATGCATGAGTTGTTGCGCTGGATTACCCTCCTTTTGCTGGTGGGATGTGGAGGCTACGGGCTGCTCTTTTTGAAAGCCTTTCCCATGCATGATTATTACTGGCTAACCTTTGCCATATATCCGCCATTCCTGCTGATCACCTTACTGGAATGGGGCGTTCGGGCGTTTCAGGAGCGACATTGGCTCATCAAGGCTGTCCCGGTAGCCGGTCTTTTCGTACTAAGCATCCTGGGGCTGATGCAGAACCGCGAGATTCAAAAAGTGCGCTACACCGATGACCGGTTCCGGAGCGGACTGCCCGAAGGCTCCTACGAACTGGAACCCTACCTACGCTCCATTGGGGTAAGCCGCCATGCCAAGGTCGTGAGCGTTCGGGACAAAAGCCCCAATATCACACTTTACCTGATGAATAACCCGGGATACTCAGAGGCTTTCAACGGCGGTGACTATACCGTAGGCGGGTTTCAAAAGGTAGGGGCAGAATTCCTCATCATCAATGACAGCAGCTATCTGGAAAAACCCATGTACCAACCTTTTTTAAAGAAACAGATCGGGGCGTATAAGGGGATTCTGATCTATGACATTCGGGAATAGGGGGTTGTAAGTCCAGGTACGTTTACTTTGGCCCCGCAGCGAATTAAAACACGCTTTTATTCATTTAAGATGACGAATAAACTAAATTGGAAGATATTTTCTGCCCAAGATAGGAACAAGACCCTTGAAGCATTAAAAGATATTATTTCTTCAAATGATGGCTTCATTGTTGACTTCAATTTTTTTTCGGATTTAGCCCTTACTCTTACAATAGAGATTGAAGAAAGGAGAATAAAGGGACTACATTCTGCAATTAGTCAGGTAGCGAATATATCAGAATTAGAAAATATTGCCTTCAACCCAGAATCAGTAAAGGATTGGTGGATATTTCTTAATATCAGCTTTGCTGAAGGAACAGGCGAGTTAAAAGTTATCATCCCTGAAATACCCGGATAAGAAATGTAAACTTGTTACAACAAACGCTATGCGCTTGGGTACACTGCCCATTGCCAAACTGGTGTTGCCACAGCTCTGAGAGCAGTTGTTAAAGCGTTTGCTGTTTTCAAGCTTTTGCTAAAAGAATAACACCTTAGGAGGCGTTATTTTCCTACAGAATATTCCCAGGGTAACACCCCATTGTAAAAGCACTCAACAAAACATGACATGGCCAACAACAAACTCATCGTAGACGAACGCCAGAAAGACCCTGTGAACTTCCTGGTCGGCCGCACAAAGCAATATTTACAATCGCCTGCGATCAAAAACAAACCGTCGATGTTAACAACACATGGGTAATTTCTTTCTCTTTCTGATCCTCATATTGATCATCGGCGTACTGCCGTTGTCGGTTTATCTGTTGCGCAGCCTGCGCGAAAGCACCAACGGCACCGGCCCCCTCGATGAAGACCTGACCCGCACCGGCGAAGGCGCGGAAGCTATCGAATGGTGGGAAGCCCGCCGCAGCACCTTCAACCGAAGCCTGCTCGCCTCGGGCGCGGTAGTCCTGCTTGTCTATTACATTCTCTTGCGGTGGCGGGTAACCGCCTTTACCGGAGAAGCCTTTCAGGTACAGCCACGGCAGGTCCTCTTCCTCATCGTGATTTACCTGATCTATATGGGCATTGCCAATCTGCTGTACAACATCGGCGTATTTGTGGAGCAGGCACAACAACCCGCCTCCCCTTCTGCCTACCGGCACCGCACCTTTCAACTCATTTACTGGGTGGCCATTGCAGCGCCTTTTGTGGTGGTTTTGTGGAAGGCGCTAAGCCCGGTTGCCCGGTAAGTTTTGCTATCTTTAGCCATTCGAACCAAATACGCACAACCCCATGGCAAAAATACTCGTCACCGGCGCCAACGGACAGGTAGGGCGCGAACTGCAAGTACTGGCTGCTCAGCGCTCCGATGTACAATTTATCTTCACCAACCGGAACTTACTGGACATTACCGATGGTGATGCGGTCGAAAAGTTCTTCAACGAGCAGCAGCCGGATTACTGTATCAATTGCGCCGCCTACACGGCCGTGGACAAAGCCGAAACGGAGACTGATTTGGCGAAAGCCGTCAATGTCACTGCCGTGCAGCATCTGGCCACTCAATGCCATAAGCATGGTGCCCCCTTTATCCACTTCTCCACCGACTACGTCTACCACAACAGCCTCAACCGCCCGCTACGGGAAGACGACCCCACCGAGCCCAAAGGCATCTACGCTCAAACCAAGCTGGACGGTGAAAAAGCAGCCCTGGAGGCCCACGACCACTGCATGATTGTGCGCACGTCATGGGTGTACTCCACCTTCGGGCACAACTTCGTCAAAACGATGCTCCGCCTGGGCGGGGAGCGCGACCGGCTGACGGTAGTGTTTGATCAAATCGGCAGCCCGACCTACGCCCGCAGCCTCGCCGATGCGATGCTCAAGGTCATTCAACTGCACCGCATGGGCACGGTAAGCCAGGAAAAATGGCACGGCATCTACCACTACAGCAACGAAGGGGTTTGCAGCTGGTACGATTTTGCAAAAGCAGCGATTGATGCGAAAGGATTGGAATGCGAGATTCTACCCATTGAGACCAAAGACTTCCCTACGCCCGCGCAGCGCCCCCCCTTTAGCCTGCTCAACAAAGCGAAATTCAAATCGGCATTCGGGCTCACTATTCCGCACTGGCAGGAGGACCTGAAGCGCATGCTGGAGCACCTGTAAAAAATGGCTGGCAGATCACCCGAGTTCAGAATTTTTGACTTAATTTCGTCATTCTTTTCCAGCCCCGGCCAAAGTAATTTATCGGATAACAAGAACGATCAAGGATAGACATGAGCTATATCATTAGTGGCATTCAGCAAATGGGGGTAGGCGTAAAAGACGCAGACGAAGCCTGGAAGTGGTACAGAAAATACTTTGGTACGGATGTGCCTGTTTTCACGGAAAAAGCCGAAGCCGGGCTAATGCTTCCCTACACCGGTGGGCAACCCCGCAACCGCTACGCTATCCTGGCTATGAATATGCAGGGCGGTGGCGGTTTTGAAATCTGGCAGTATACCTGCCGGGAGCCCCAGCCTTCCACTTTTGATATTCAACTGGGCGACTACGGTATCTTCGCCGCAAAAATCAAGACGCCTGATGCACGTAAAACTTATGACTACTATCAGGCCAATGGCGTAAAATGTTTGTCTGGTGTGCACCGCGTTGGGCAGGGCCCGCTTAACTTCTTTGCACAAGACCCCTACGGCAATGTCTTCCAGATTGTGGAAGCTACTGATTGGTTTCAGGACCGCAAACAACTGACTGGTGGTATTTACGGTGCCATAATTGGCGTTTCTGATATTGATGCGGCCTTAAAGCTCTACCGGGATGTCCTGGGTTACGATGAGGTCATTTCCGATGAGGAAGGGGTCTTCAGCAGTTTGGGTCAGGTACCGGGCCAGAAGAACCCCATGCGGCGGGTGCTGCTGAGGCACAAAGCCGAGCGAGCCGGCGCATTTGCGCCATTGTTTGGCAGGAGCGAGCTGGAACTGGTGCAATTGAAAGGCGGCCATGAGCCTCGCAAAATTTATGACGAGCGCTTATGGGGTGATTTGGGTTTCATCCACCTGTGTTTTGATGTGCGCAACATGGAAGAGCTCAAAACCCAATGCGCAAAGGCAGGTTTCCCCTTCACCGTTGACAGCAGCAATAGCTTTGACATGGGCGAGGCCGCCGGGCGGTTTAGTTATGTGGAGGACCCGGATGGCACCCTCATTGAGTTTGTGGAAACCCACAAGGTACCGGTAATGAAGAAGTTGGGTTGGTATCTCAACTTGAAGAAACGCAAACCCACCAAACCGCTCCCCCGTTGGGTCATCAAAGCCATGGGGCTATCGCGGGTGACGGAATAACCCCCACCATGCAAAACCGGAGATGGTCGACGGTTCTCTTTCTCATCCTCTTGGTTTCTCCAGTGCTATTTCTGGCCTGGAGCCATTACGAACCCAAAGATGGCTTCCTTTCCATAATCCGGTTTGGTAGTGCATTTGAGCACCGGCAGCTTCCGGAAGTCAGGGCAATTGCCCCTCCTGTCAATTCCGAATTTGGATACGACGGTCAGTTTTATGCTCAAATGGCTATCGACCCTTCCCTCCAACATCCCGGAATGAGCCGCTCCATTGATGCTGGTTTTTGGCGGGGTAAACGGATCGGGCTTTCGGCTATAGCCTACACCCTCGGGCTCGGACAACCGCAGTGGATCCTACAGGTCTATGCACTGCTCAACTTCGCTTTCTGGCTGGGGCTGCTGGCCTTGCTTCTTCACCGTTTTAACCTGCACAGGCCTAGTGGTCTGTCAAAGTTAAAGATAGGGG
>ENA-UENT01000681-UENT01000681.1-marine-metagenome-genome-assembly--contig:-NODE-681-length-16048-cov-3.217858_pt1 | contig 16048 bp, 13 predicted proteins | sample MGYA00237879_ERZ529330 | MGnify/ENA primary metagenome ERZ529330 (study PRJEB26372, sample SAMN05368345) | marine metagenome | biome: cultured habitat; feature: ocean water; material: water; isolation... | reverse complement strand
TAAAGTCTTAGATTCAATTTCTAACTTATCCACCTCTCTCACCCAAGCTTGCCGCAGGCGCGGCCCAGACTCGGTGGCTTCTAGTGTCAAATTGCGCGGCAAGGTCATTGCACTTCGCCAAGCTTCCGTAGGGACGAGTCTCGCATAGTCCCAATTGCTCATCCAACCGATGAAGATTCGCCGGCCGTCTTCTTCCGGGATATCTGACCAAGTAACACCGGCATAGTTATCACGCCCATAATCCAACCACACGGCTTGCTCTTCCCCCGATTCCATTTTGTCTACTTGAGGTTGAAAACGATCATCTAGGGTGAACCGTTTTCCATCAAAATCTCCGATAAAATATTGCGTGGCTGAACCTCCATTAGGCCCGCCAGGATTAATACTTAGCAACAAAACCCAGTAAGTCTTGTCTTCTTCTTCCAGATAAAGCGGAAAAAGGTCTGGACACTCCCAGACACCAGCATGACTCCCGTATTCCTTACCAAAGTCACTGAGATGCTGCCATTCCTTCAGGTCCTTTGATCCATATATCTTGACTTGGTCCTGAGCAGCAAAAACCATTACCCACTGCTCCGAATTCTCGTCCCAGATTACTTTGGGATCCCGAAAGTCTCGGATACCAGGATTCGGGATCACTGGATTTCCCTCATACTTGATCCAGGTTCGCCCCTTGTCATTACTATAAGCTATTGCTTGTGATTGAAAGGTAGAAGTTTTCGCTCTTTCTCCCTCCATATCGTGGTAGGTGAAAATCGCTATGAGGGGAGGATTCTCTTCACTTCCGAATCCACTGGTATTTTTCCAATCGACTACGGCACTGCCGGAGAAGATATACCCCAGGGAATCGGGATAAAGGGCAATCGGCAAATGTTCCCAGTGCACCAAATCTGTGCTGATAGCATGCCCCCAATGCATAGGCCCCCAAACTGTACTATCGGGATAATATTGGTAAAACAAGTGGTATTCTCCTTCAAAAAAGACCATCCCATTGGGATCATTCATCCATTTCTCTTTGGGAGAAAAATGAACTTGGGGTCTGTGCCGCTCCTGATATAGTTCAGGTGCAGCCATGGTTTCGGTTTCATTAGACATATCTTGGCATTGCGTAAAAACGATCGCAAAAATAGCACAAAAAACAATGCCAGTAAATCGATTGCTCATAGTTAATCTTTGATTAATCTTCTTTCTAACTCTTCTAATGGTACCCCCTTGGTCTCCGGCATCATAAATAGCACGAAGAGTAGTTGTAGTACCATCATTCCACTAAACATGGCAAAGATTGGCCAAGGGTTATCGGAAAAGAGATCTATCACCACGGGGCCGAGCAGTGTAATCAAAGCCGCGAAGATCCAATGGATGCCGGACCCCCAGGCCTGCCCGAAAGCTCTGACTTTAGTAGGGAATATTTCGGAGATGAATACCCAAATCACGGCACCTTGCCCAATGGCATGAGAAGCGATGAAGGCTAGTAGAAAAGTCATTAGGAAAGTGGAGCTGGCTCCGCTGTAGTAGGCATAGGATACCATAGCTAAGCTAATGATATAGCCTAGTGAGCCAATCAACATCAACTGCTTCCTTCCCATTCTATCGATCAAGTACATCCCAATCAAGGTGAAAACAAGATTAATACCGCCAATTGCGATGGAGTTCTGTAGAGATTCCTTGGAAGCTAGGCCAGCCTTTTCCAAGATTTCTGGTGCGTAGTACAAGACAAAATTGATCCCCGACAGTTGGTTAAAGAAGGCCAACAAGAAGGCCAATATTACCGGAGTCCTATATTTTCGAACAAAGATATTCTCCCGCACCGTCGACTTAACCGAGTCCTTAATGGCTGCAATTTCAGCTGCGACATCCGCGATGCCAATTCTAGATAAAATATCCTTGGCGCCTTCCTCGTCTCCTTTTGTCAACAATAGCCAACGAGGGCTCTTTGGTACTCCTATCACCAAGAGGGTGTAGAGCAAAGCTGGAATAGCCTCTACCCCAAGCATCCATCGCCAATCATTCCCCCCGTCAAAGCCTTTCAATAAGTAATTGGAGAAGAAGGCTATGAAAATACCCAAAACGATATTGAACTGGTACAAAGCCACCAATTGCCCGCGGTTCTTCTCGGTAGAAATCTCTGAAATGTATACTGGTGCGGCCACGGAGGAAGCTCCTACTCCCAACCCACCGATGAAGCGAAAGATGGAAAAGCTGTACGGATCCCAAGCAATAGCAGAACCCACTGCTGATAAGAAGAATAGTATTCCAATCCAAATCAAGGTATTTTTACGCCCTAATCTCTGACTGGGGATTCCCGCAAATAGTGCCCCGACTACTGTACCCCAGAGGGCCATAGACATGATGAAAAAACCGTGGAATAAGGGAGTGGTGCCCCATAACTCCTTAATGGGTTGATTTGCACCAGATATTACTACCGTATCAAATCCGAAGAGAAAGCCGGCAATAGCCACGGTAATTGACCAGTAGACAAGATTACTTTTCATGCGAGTGGGTTCGTTTTGTTGTTAGGAATGGTTGAAAATGTTGATTGGTTGGGGCCTACTAGGCTTATAAAGAAAGTAAAACTTTTCAAAATCGCCCGCATCCCTCAACTAAAATTGCCCTGGCTATCCATTTGCGAATAGTCAGGGCATGCCGTTGTTTAGCGCTCTAAGCGCTAGGTTATTATCAGTAAGTTATACTAAGATCTAATTTGATCCACCTTATTCCAAGCCGTGGTCAGATCTTGACCAATGGCCTCTGGCCATTTCTTGTTTAGGTTTTGACGAATGTAGGAAAGCAAGGCCATCTGCCGAGGAGATAAAACGGCATCGGGTTTCTTTCCCTGCCCAATCAGGCTGTTAGCTTTCGTGGCTTGGATTTCCGTCATGGGTAGATATTTGTAGACCGTCTTAGACATATAATATTTAGGTTCGCTATCTAATCTAAAGTTGCCTAAAGGTTGAACTTTCGATTTCCCTACTATGGCCCTAGCCTTTTCCTTCTGATCTGAGGCATCAGCATAGACGCGACTGGCACACTGAGCCTTCTGGGCTTCTTCCACCAAATGTTCATAGCTGATTAAGGAAGGATCAAAGGCTACCTGCACCACTTCTCGACCGTTCATAAAACCAGGTTGTGTCTCTATCACACCTTCTAACGCTCCCAGGTTTTTCTCACCTGTCCAAAAGCAGTACATGGACAAGGTAGCCTTCTCCGTTCCCTGTTGATTCGCGAAGAGCTCTTGTTCAAGCAGTTGCAAATAAGAAGGAACTTCTTTTCCAGATCGCTTCAAGGCAATAATCATGGATTGAACTACCCCCAGAGGGGTGTAATTACCACTGATACGCTGTACAATATCTTTCTTATCAGTATCTATAATTCTTACTACTGGATTATTCCAAGAGGGCTCCCGGAAATAAGCTAAAACCTTTGCATCTTCGCCACCCTTATTATTATATATGGCTACCGGTGTGAATAGGTCTTCGATAGCTTCCACGATCAAGGGGTGCGACAACACATTATGTCCATAGGAACGGCAGGTAGCGCACCCTGGCACCTCCTGAAATAGGAGGAAAATGGGCTTGTTTTGGAATTCAGCCATCTTAATTCCTTTCTCTAGCCTTCTCTCCCAGTTGACTTTCCCTAGTTCCACGGGATTACCAACTTCTGCAGTGATTGGCAGGATCTTAGCAACGGGTTCGGCCGTGCCTACAAAACTGCTGATGATGAATAGCAGAAAAGACCATTTGATATTCAGCATAATGTTTTTTTTATCCTCAAAGTTATGGGTCAAATTTCACAATAGTATCACGAATTTGTGACGAAATCAGCAACAAAAAAAGCTAGTCCAAGCTTACTACTGCTTGGACTAGCTCCAGATGAATAACTGAGACTAAATTTATCGCTTAGCTCTTATCTCCTCCTTCACGAAGGTAGACCTTGTTCATCTCATTAAAGAACTGCCATAGCGCATTGCTATCTCCGTCCTTCATTTTAATCAAGAAAGCTACCTTCTTGCGATTGGCAATCATCTTGAATTCTTGGAAGGGCATTTCTTCTATGGCATCATCTATCAGCGCTATGCCATTGCTACTGGTATAAGCAGAGGCAATATTATCGGGCATCAGGTTGGCCATGTTCTCTATGGTCTGCCCTCCTCTATCAAATCGATTTGTGGCAATCTTATCTAACAGATACTCACTGTTGCTGATATAAAGCATGTCACCAACTCGAAGCAGCATACCGTCATCATAAGATCTTGCTTCCAGCGCATACCGACCATTTCCTAAATCCACCAAAATCTCCTTGTCTAAGGCAAAATTTAGCAGGGTTTCAAATCGTTTTTTCTTTTCGATCGGTAGGACTACCAGCGGAGTGGCTTCGTCCTCAGGAGTAGCATACAAAGCAATCGCAACTTCCCCGCTAAAGGCTCTGACAAAGTCTTCGAAAGAAAGACCGAATTCGTCTAACTTCTGCATCCCAGCACCTTTAACATGCTTTTCGATTAAAAGCTGGTTGATACCTTTCAAATCGATTGCAGCAGCCATCATGCCGACTAGGTTTTCCCCAGGCATGAACTTCCCAAATTTAGTTTTCACCTCATCCTTGAAGAGCAACTGCAAATCATTGGTAAGGCCGCGTTTCAAGTCGAAATAGCTTTCGCCTTCCACCTCACCTTTTCGGAAGTGCAAATAAGAATTGATATAGTTATCCGTCAGATCATCCTCGTCAATGCCCAAAAGGCTAGTAAAAAGATTTTCGTCGTCAACTTTCAACATGGCGTCAATACGACTCCAATTGGCAATGTCGAAATCCTGTTCTAAGCTCTTCTTCAGATTTCGATTCTTTGCTATGCTATTCTTAGGCGTTGTATTGAGAAAGGCTTCCAAGTCTCTTTTCCAGGCTGACTCCTGAGGACCAGCCCCCATAATCAGTACTTCATCGTTCCATACGATATGGATATCTTCCACTTTTGAGTAGCCAAAGTTCTGTGAAGCCGGGACAAACTGAATATCCAAGGCAGACATATTGTGCTCCAAGGCTTCCTTATCCTCAACAGCTGCTACGAAGGCTAGGTACCCCTTATAACCTCGACTACGCTGGCTGAGGAAATCCTGCTGCATCGCAAGATAGAAGTGTTGGTTTACGTCCAAACCTGATCTACGTGGGTCTTCCAGCACCTTTGCTATAGTGGGATTTTCATTGGCAGCCTCCAAGATAAAGCGTTTGTACGCTGGCAATTGAATTAGTGCATCATAATCAGCTTTGGCCATCAGGTCAGGCATATCGATAATCATCAGACTATTGATATCATCCGGAATGTACTTGAGCGCATCTTTTTTATAATCGTGCTCACTTTGGCAGGAAACAATAAAAAGGAGAAGAGCAAGAAGTGGAAACCAATTTAATCGGAAACGCTTCATAATGATAATTTTTGGTTGTGGACAAAGTCGGGCTATACAAGATGCATTCATTGCATCTTCCACTCCCATGATCCCGACTTGGTTAAATTGAATTTTCTGCTAGCAAAAGTAGCACATACTATCCGAGCATGATATCTTCTTGGATGAAGGAAAGGCAAATATCGACAGACTACCCTTTTGCCTGTGCATAGGCAATTTCGGAAAGCTATTCATGGTTTGTCTGCAAGCTTGCCTTAGCTTATTTCCGGTTTCCCGGCTGTTTGGATCGATTGTCCAGCTTCCGCTTGACGTAATAGTAGGTTTCTACTTGAGAACGAATGGCCATATCGCTACCATTCTTAAAATAATCATTATTTGAGTCCTCGTCCAATAATCTCGACTTCACATTATCCCGCAGCTGGATATTGATGAAGTCCTTGATTTCTCGGCGCAACTTGGCATCTAGAATGGGAAAGCAGGTTTCGATCCGATAGGAAAGATTTCGAACCATCCAGTCTGCAGAAGACAAGTAGATCTTTTCACGCCCCCCGTGGGAGAAGATAAAGACACGACTATGTTCCAAAAAACGGTCGACTATACTGATGGCTTCAATTTTTTCACTCAGGCCTTTAACCCCTGGAACCAAGCAGCATATCCCCCTGACAATCAACTTAATGGTCACACCAGCTTGACTTGCTTCGTATAGTTTTTTGATCATAGTCGGATCCTGCAAGCTATTCATCTTAAGGATGATCTTAGCTGATTTCCCAGCCTTTGCTTTACGAATCTCAAAGTCTATTAAGGATTCCAACCCTTCTCGCAAATTAAATTGCCCGACTAGCAGATGCTTAAAGGGTTGAGGTGGTTGCTTGACTGTTTCTAGATAGGAAAATACTCTAGCAACCTCGCTCACTATGCGTTTATCCGCTGTAAATAAGCCCATGTCGGTGTAGAGCTTAGCAGTATCCTCATGAAAGTTTCCAGTTGACAGATAGGCGTACATCCTTTCATGGTTGGACTCTAATCGACGTACCAAAGCCAATTTAGAATGCACCTTCACACCCGGGAAGCTGTAATGCACTTTCACCCCCGCTTTTTCCAATCTCTCCCCCCAAGCCAAATTCGCCTCCTCGTCAAATCTCGCCTTCACCTCTATAAATACAGATACCTGCTTACCCGATCTTACCGCATTCATCAAGGCTTGCATGATCCTCGATCGCTTGGCTACCCGATATTGGATAATTTTGATGTGAGTTACATCCGGGTCGATGGCAGCTTGCTCAAAGAAGCGCACGACTGATTCATAAGCGTGGTAAGGGTAATGAAGTAAGTGGTCTTTGTCCTTGATGCTCTTGTAAAAATCTTTGGTCTCTTCCAGATCGGGGTACGGCAGTGGTGGCAACGGCGGATCCTTCAACTGCGTCAAACCAAAATCCGGAAACTTGAAGAAATCAAAATTGTTATGATATCGGCCCTCCTTCAAGGTATCATATTTTTCGAGGTCGAATACATCTTTCAAGGATTCGAGTAACTCTTCTGGCATTTCCCGATCGTACACAAAACGCGAAGCAGGTCCTACATGCCGTTTCGCTAAGCTGTCCTTTATCTTTTGGATAAGATCACCAGCAAATTCGTCATCTATATATAGTTCAGCGTCACGGGTTAGCTTGATGGAGTAGGTATCTTCAATGTCATAACCCGGGAACATCCACGACACACTATGTCTTACGATATCATCCAAGATAATCAGATCATGACGATTCTCCGGAGAAGGTAATTTGATGAAACGAGGAAGGTGATCAGAGGGTATTTTAACAATGGCGTATTCATGCGGCGCTTCGGCATCGTCTTTAGACTGCAAGAGCACCGTCAAATAAAGCGCCGCATTGTTCAAGAAAGGCCGAATCTTATCTTTCACCAATAGCACAGGTTGCACGAACGGCAACATTTGATCTTTGAAGTAATCCTCCACAAATTCCCGTTGCTCCTCATTGAGATCTAACCTACGCTTAAGGTAAATATTGTGTTTCTTGAGTTCCGGTATGATCTCTTTTTCAAAGATGGAACTTACCTCTTCTTGTTGCTTGGTTACTTCATCCTGAATATTTCTTACAATCTGTTTCGGCGAAAACTCCAGTTCCTTTTTTGTCTTTTTACCTACTCGCAAAAGGTTCCGGTGGTTAGCCATCCGGACCCGAAAGAACTCATCCAGGTTAGAAGAATAGATGGCCAAAAACTTTATTCGCTCAAATAGTGGAACGGTAGGATCTTTTGCCTCTTGCAAGACCCGATAATTAAAGGATAACCAACTGAGATCCCTTGTGATTAGAGGGAAGGAGTTCTCTGCCATATTGAGCGAGTTTGTAAGGTACTTCTGATGAAGATAGGGCAAAAATATGCAGTGCGTCAAATGTAGTAAAAAATCGGGGCAATCAAAAGAGGCTCATTTGCTCCCCCTGATCCGAGGCATAGAATTCAGGACCTCTAGTTTGGATTCCTACTTCCCCTTTCAGGCATCTTACCAAATAATCAGCCAATTCAGGTGCTTTCAGATTATCCGGTTCGTGCGTAAAGAAATAAAGCTCTTGTAGTCCCTGGTCTCGCCAGCCTTTCAAGCGGGTCATCCAATCATCGATCCGTTCATAATCTGTTGGATGAAGATCATTGCCAACAAAACGGACCATCCCGACACCGTTGGTCAATCGCATATGTAAAACATCTCTGCGGCCCGCTACGTCTGTGAGCACGGTGGCAGAATCGGTTCGCTCTAGAAGCTCAAAAAGTCCTCTACTGCTGTCTTCTCCTGTAAACCAAGATTCATGACGTAGCTCGATAGCTAAGGGGATATGCGATGGGAAGGCGTTTAGAAAGGTCTCCAATTTCCCTAATCGATCCACTCCAAAGTAGGGAGGCAATTGCATGAAGCAACAACCTAGCTTTTCTTCTAAGGCCTGGACTGCTTCACAAAATAGGGGAATTTGCTCTCCACCTAATCCCAAGTTCCGACTATGGCTGATCGTTTGGGGTATTTTTGGACAAAACTTGAAGTCCGCAGGTGTAGACTGGTACCACCGATGGATCAGCTCTAAGGTAGGAATACGATAATGAGTGGTATTGAGCTCGATGGTGTTAAACTGCTCCCCATAGGCCTCCAAGAATCCCTTGGTCTTGGTTCCGGGAGGATAAACCTTTCCCACCCACTCCGGCATACTCCAACCGGTACAGCCAACGTAGACAGCAAGTGCTGCAGCTGAATCCTTTTTCTTGGCCAGCACAGAGGCGTTCTCCACTGGATCCTTAGGCAAAGAGAAATCAACGGCGGATATATCTGGTAATTTTCCAAACTTCATAACTTCAAAAAGTGTTATGGCTAAAAATAGAGAAGCCAATTCTAAAAATGAACAATTTTGGGATGAGCTTAACTTGAATTGGTCTTGAAATAAAAATATCTACCTTTGCGGCATGGAGCCATTTGAGGAATATTTGAGACAAAGATTAGCGGCTCGAAAAGAGGAAAACGCATTTCGAAGCTTGCAGCTAAATGAGCATCTGATAGACTTTTGTTCCAATGATTATCTTGGCTTGGCTAAGACCCCTAGTCAACCTACAATAGCCTTACCTTCACCCAAGGTTTGGGGAGCAACTGGTTCCAGACTCATCTCTGGTCAAAGCAAAGTGGCGGATGAAGTAGAGAATTATCTAGCAAAGTTCCATGAAGCGGAGGCGGCCTTAATCTTCACCTCCGGCTACCAGGCCAACCTTGGCCTACTATCTTGCCTTACCACTCGTCATGACACCATCATCTACGATCAGCTCATTCATGCATCCCTCCGGGAAGGCATCCAATTAGCACCAGCCAAGGCTTTCAACTTTCGACACAACGACCTAACGGACCTCAGTGAAAAACTCCAGCGAGCTAAAGGCCGTAAGCTAGTGGTGGTAGAAAGCATTTATTCGATGGATGGTGATGCCGCTCCATTGGCCGAGATGGTTGACATTTGCAAATCACATGGAGCTGAACTATTGGTCGATGAGGCCCATGCTACTGGGGTTTTCGGAACTTCCGGAGAAGGATTGGTACAAACCCTGGGATTACAGGATCAAGTTTGGACCCGAATACATACTTTCGGCAAAGCTATAGGCGCACATGGGGCCGTGGTAGTGGGCACCACGGTGCTTCGAGATTACCTCATCAATTTCTCGAGATCTTTTATTTACACTACTGCCCTACCTGATTCCTTATTGGCTAGGATACACTGGGCCTACACCGAGATGGCACAAGGTATTCGATCCAGACTTCTCCGTGCAAGAATTGCCCAATTCAAAGCGGCCCTGAGTCAAGACGTTGCAAAACATTTTATCCCTAGCGACAGTCCTATACAATGTGTTTTGGTTCCTGGTAATGAGGCGGCCAAAGCCCTGGCCGCTAGATTGCAGGAAGCAGGCTTTGATATTCGCGCCATCCTGTCTCCGACCGTACCGAAGGGACAAGAGCGACTAAGAATTTGCCTCCATAGTTTCAATACAGAAAACCAAATACAAGAATTAACTGAATTGATGAATCAAATCATTCCTGTGCATGAAGAAAGGAGTATTTGTTAGTGGAATTGGTACAGAAATTGGGAAAACGCTTGTATCGGCCATACTCACTAAGGCTCTAGAAGCTGACTATTGGAAACCGGTGCAATCCGGAGATCTTCACCATACAGATAGCATGAAGGTCATGCATTTGAGTCAGGTTAAAACAGCACGTTTTCATCCGGAAGCCTTCCGTTTGGAAACTCCAGCTTCTCCCCATTATTCCGCTGCCATAGACAAGATTAAGATCGACGTGAATGCCTTCAGCTTGCCTGAAACGGATAATTTCTTGATCGTTGAAGGAGCTGGTGGACTGTTGGTGCCATTAAACGAGGAGAATACGATCTTGGATCTAATCGAACACCTGAAACTACCCGTCGTATTGGTTTCACAGCACTACCTTGGAAGTATCAATCATACCTTGCTCAGTCTTAACTGCCTGCAACAAAGAGGAATTCCTCTCGCTGGGCTAATCTTTAATGGGCCAAGCACTCCATCCACCTCTACTATTATAGAACAGATGAGTGGACAGAAAGCCCTGTTCCATTTACCCCAACTCACCGAAGTTAATCCCGATCAAGTACAGTATTGGGCAGAACAAATTGCCCCCGTCCTGAAGGAACGTTGGTTATGATATAAGGGCGCAAAATCGAAGAATAGACTGTTATGATGAATAAGCATCGAATTGGAATCGTGCAGATGGGAAGTCTTTCTCCCCTAGGCCATCAGTCAGATGAGATCTGGAAAAACTACAAGGAAGATCGAACTCTTTTGAGTCGAGGAGAAGCGGGCAAATGGAGAGGACATTTAGCACAAAGCGCTTCTGAGAAGGTGATGGGGCTAAGAGCGGCGGGTAAGCCTTATCTGAAATTAGATGCGTCAACAATCATGGCTATTGATACTGCCCTGCAAGCTACGGAAGGGATGCAGCTCGACTCGATGCAAAATTGGGGCGTCAATATAGGCTCCTCCCGCGGAGCTACCCAAATCCTGGAAAATGCACACCTTCATCACATACAAGGGCTAGATATCAGTCCAAATACTTCCCCATTAACTACGCTGGGTAATGTGTCCAGTTGGGTCGCCCAGCGACTAGGAGTGGAAGCCTTGAGCATTAGTCATTCCGTCACTTGTGGCAGCGCCTTACAGAGCATAGTCAACGGGATAAGCTGGTTGGAATCTGGCCGCTGCGATTATTTCCTGGCGGGAGGCACAGAAGCTCCACTAACGCCATTTACAATGGCACAGATGGAAGCCCTACGGATTTATGCTGCTCCGGAGGAGACATCCTATCCTTGTAGAGCCTTAGACTTGAAGAAAGAAAAGAATAGCATGGTGCTGGGGGAAGCTGCTGCTAGCTTTGTATTGACGAATCAGCCTGCTCAGTCACCGCTGGCATGGATTAAAGGAATTGGGTATGCGATGGAGCCCCTCTCCTCTCCTACTAGCATTTCGGAAAGTGGGATTGCACTACAGAAAGCTATGCAAATGGCCTTACGGGAGGCTAAAATTGAGCAAGTGGATGCCATCGTCAGTCATACTCCAGGCACTATTCGAGGTGATCGAGCTGAATATCACGCTATACAGCAAGTCTTTCCCACAAAACTGCCTGCGATAACCAATAATAAGTGGAAAATCGGTCATACCTTGGGCGCTTCTGGAGCTTTGAGTCTAGAGCTGGCGATTATGATGTTGCAGCAGCAAACGTTTATATCTTTACCATTTTTACAGCAAGCTGAACCAGACCGTCTAGAAACCGTTATGGTCAATGCTACGGGCTTTGGAGGCAACGCCATCAGCCTCATCATCGGCCTATCTTAGATATCTTAACGTATAATTTGTCAGCCCCATTTTCCAATCTAAGTGACTAAACCTTACATTTGCACCAAAATCGAAGAGATATGAAAAATTGGACATTAGCAGAATTGCAAGAGCTATACCATAGCCCACTCCTGGAGTTGGTATTCAAAGCCGCATCTGTCCATAGAGAACACCATAATCCAAGAGAAGTACAGATCAGCACGCTTTTATCCATAAAGACTGGGGGATGCCCTGAAGATTGTGGCTATTGCCCACAGGCTGCCCGCTATCATACCGGCGTAGAGAAAAATGACTTGATGACCGTAGAGCAAGTCGAAACCGCAGCTAAAAGAGCAAAGGCCTTGGGATCTTCTAGACTTTGCATGGGAGCGGCCTGGAGAAATGTAAAAGACAATGAAGAATTTGACCATGTAATCGACCTGGTCAAAACGGTGAATAAACTGGACATGGAGGTCTGTGCGACCTTAGGCATGCTCAGTGAACATCAAGCTAAACGATTAGCTGATGCCGGGCTATATGCCTACAATCACAACTTAGACACCTCGGAAGAATACTATAAGGAAATCATCTCTACTCGTGGCTATGAAGATCGGCTAAAGACGCTTGATAATGTCCGGAAAGCAGATCTGACCGTATGTTCGGGCGGGATTATTGGCATGGGTGAGAATGTAGATGATAGATTAAAGATGTTGTTGACCTTGTCTCGATTAGATCCACAACCGGACTCCGTACCTATCAATGCTTTGGTAGCTGTGGATGGCACGCCGATGGAGAATCAAGAGCCTGTTTCCATTTGGGAGATGATTAGAATGGTGGCGGTGACCCGAATAGCTATGCCCTCCTCAGTGGTTCGTCTATCTGCTGGTAGAACCAATATGTCTGTTGAAGGACAAGCACTTTGCTTCATGGCCGGTGCTGGATCCATCTTCGCTGGTGCTAAACTGCTAACCACACCTAACCCAGACGTGTTCCAAGATCTTGAGATGTTTGATCTTTTAGGCTTAACACCGACAGAGCCTTTCGCCAAACACGAGCAGCCAAAAATTAAGGAAGAAACTCAAGTTTCTAACGGAGAAGTAGAGAAATGGAGTCGTCCTGGACATAAGATTGAAGCGAATATTGCTTATACCAAGAAAGGTCAGGAACTACGACGACAGGAAAAAGTAGAAGAGAAATAAGGATGAAACTATCCTTACTATCCATCCTCCGAAAGGCTATGATCTGGGGAAGTGTAGCCATGCTATTTGCTGTGCTTGCGGCCCTTTTAGCCCATTATTGGGTGAAGGAAAGCACCGCTGGTTTGCACTTCCAAGATCCAGACTCGATACCCCAGAATGATGTGGGCTTACTGCTGGGGACCAATCGGCTGATCAACGGGACAATTCTGAATCCCTATTTCAGTACGCGTATTGCTGCGGCCATAGAATTATATGAAACAGGGAAAATCCAGCACATTTTAGTCAGTGGTGATCATTCCAGGTTGGCTTACAATGAGCCTCAGGATATGAAGAATGCCCTCTTGGCAGGAGGAATTCCGGAAGCGGCCATCACCCTTGACTATGCAGGATTCAGAACACTTGATTCTGTGGTGCGGGCTAGAGAAGTCTTTCAGCAAGAACGCTTTACGATTATATCCCAGGGTTTTCACAACGAAAGAGCCTTATTCATCGCAAAACGAAGAGGCTTAGAAGCAATTGCCTTTGATGCTGATTTACCAAGCATTCATCAGCAAAGTAAGGTGCGATGGAGAGAATACCTGGCGAGAGTGAAAGCGGTTCTGGATTTGTATGTACTACACAAGCAACCCAAGTTTCTAGGTGATCCCATTGCTATTCACCTATAGGCTATCATAAGAGGCCCTGTATTACCACCACCTTTTGAGAGGCTGAGGTATTTTCAGCTCTCGTTAAAACGTACTTTTCTTCATCATCACACAAAAGCACATAAAATGAAAAGACAGCACATTGTCGCTGGCAACTGGAAAATGAACAAGTCCTTTGAAGAAGGTAAAGATCTGGCAGAAGCGGTAGCAGCAGGATTGAATGAGTCAGATACCATCGCCATCCTGGCTCCGCCATTCATCCACTTGTCGGCTGTAAGCATGACGGTTCAGCAAAAGCTAAACCTCAAGTTAGCTGCTCAGAATTGCCATCAAGAACAAGGGGGTGCATATACAGGCGAAATCTCCATCGATATGCTTAAATCTGTAGGCGTAGAATATGTAATCCTTGGACACAGTGAGCGCCGTGAGTACTTTGGAGAAGAAGCAACCTTACTGGCTAAGAAAGTAGATGCCGTACTGGCAGCTGGACTGAAACCTATCTTCTGCTGCGGAGAGAAACTCCCTATCAGAGAGGCAGGGACACATACTGAACTGGTATCAGATCAGATCAAGGGAGCCTTATTTCATTTATCTGCGGAAGCCTTTGCAGATGTTGTGATTGCTTATGAGCCCGTTTGGGCGATTGGAACTGGCGTCACTGCATCCCCAGAACAAGCGCAAGAGATGCATGCCGTAATTCGACAATTGGTCGCCGGTCAATACGGTGCTGAGGTGGCTGATGCCACTACGATTCTGTATGGTGGTAGTGTCAAACCTGCCAATGCCAAGGAACTATTTTCGCAACCTGATGTCGATGGAGGATTGGTCGGTGGTGCTTCTTTGAAGCCTGACGATTTCTTGGCCATCATAGACAGCTTCTAAGGAGAATTAGCTGAAACTACAGGCAGCAATTCTATTAAGAATGTAGGAGAAAGGCCAAAGAAGTGTTATTTTAGGTAGGTAATTAACCACCTAATACCTCCCCTGTGAGGATCAAATCATCAAAAAGATGCGAAAAACACAAACTTTTGGCCCATTCTTGGGCGCCTGTCTAATGTTGTTCATTGTTTTACTACTCAGTAGTACAGCTGAAGCTCCGCCACCGAAGTTCAAATTCACCAAAAAAGTAGACACCATCGTACAAAGCAAGTGTTACGGATGTCATAGTGAAAAAGGCCGCGGCCAGAAGGCAAAAGATAAGTTGATGTGGGATGATCTTGCGGGTTTATCTACAGCGGATAGAGTCAAGAAGATGGAGTTAATACAAGCTGTCGTAGAAAAAGGTGCCATGCCTCCTAAAAGAATGGTTGAAAGAAAACCAGAATTAAAATTAACGGACAAGGAAACCAAGGCCTTGAAAAGATGGGCTAAAAAGCACGCAAAGGCGAAATAAGTTTTCTCCCGTTCATTATTGAGGCGAGTAAGAAGGAGTACCTCCTTACTCGCCTTTCTATTTTACATACTGTTCTTACCGATTTTTTTCATCTCAAAAGACCTTGATTAGTTGTTGTAAAATACCGTAAAATTCCAAGGCAGAGAGATGGTGATAGCGCCAACAAAATAATACCTTCGGGTTAGCTAAGCGTACTTGCAAGTATGATTGGTCAAACAAAGAAAGTCTTCAAAACAATAACGAAATCCATGAAAGCATTCGATCTAACAGGAAAGATCGCCATTATTACGGGCGGAGGTAGTGGCATTGGAGAACAGATGTGCCGAGTCTTCGCCGAGGCTGGGGCTCTTGTCCAGCTATTAGAATTTAACGAAGAAAGGGGCCAGGCCGTTGCCGATTCTATTGCTGCACAAGGAGGAAAGGCGACATTCAGAGCCGCTGACGTCTCAGATCAAAAAAATGTACAATCCACCTGCGAAGCCATAGTTGAAGAATTGGGCAGAATTGACATCCTAATTAACAATGCTGGCATATCTCATATTGGCAAACTACACGAGACTACAGAGCGTGATTTTGATCGCATCTATCAAGTCAATATCAAGGGCGTATACAACTGTATGTACGGCGTAATTCCCTTCATGATGAAGCAGAAAAGTGGTGTTATCATCAACATGGGCTCAGTAGCCTCTATGGTTGGCTTACCTGATCGCTTCGCTTATTCAACTAGTAAAGGAGCCGTAGAGTTGATGACCTATACCGTAGCCAGAGATTACTTGGAATACAATATTAGATGCAATAGCATTGCCCCAGCGCGCGTGCACACGCCTTTTGTGGATAACTACCTTAAACAACACTATCCCGGCCAGGAACAAGAAATGTATGAGCAACTGTCCAAAACTCAGCCCATCGGGCGCATGGCAAAGCCAGTTGAGATTGCGAACCTAGCCCGCTACCTCTGCTCGGAGGAAGCTAGCTTCATTACCGGTACCAATTATCCAATTGATGGTGGGTTCGTAACCTTGAATACCTAGTGTTCATCAA
>ENA-UENT01000675-UENT01000675.1-marine-metagenome-genome-assembly--contig:-NODE-675-length-16105-cov-3.221005_pt1 | contig 16105 bp, 12 predicted proteins | sample MGYA00237879_ERZ529330 | MGnify/ENA primary metagenome ERZ529330 (study PRJEB26372, sample SAMN05368345) | marine metagenome | biome: cultured habitat; feature: ocean water; material: water; isolation... | reverse complement strand
GTCTAGCGATCGGGTGTTTTGAGCTTAAAAACCGTCAAGACCGCAGCATGATCGGAGGGAAATAGAATGGGGTGTTGATCAATTACCTTTGAAACGATGGGCAGCAAAGCTTCTCCCTTATAGTAAATGTAATCAATTCGATCTCGGAGGCCGTACTTATTGGAGGAAGTTGCTGCCCTTGGCGTCCAGGTCAGGCCGGGATCTACCAATGGATTAATGTGTAGTTCACGGTAACTATCCTTAAACCCTGCTTGCTCCATCTCCTTGCTGACTGGCCAAGAAACCTTATATCCTGCATGTATATCCTTGGTAGCTTCCGTCCAGTCCAAATGTGATCCACTATTGAAATCCCCAGACATGATTACTGGCATCTCATCCGCGTTGTCCCATAGCCCCTGCGTTTCGCTTAGGATTTGTTTCACTTCATCGTGCCGAGTATCTGCCTCTGCCAAAATCAATTCTTCTGAAGATAGAGTTCCCTTCTCGGCATTCGACAGATAATCAGGTAGATAATGAAGCCAGGTATTTAGGAATAATAATTCTTGCTGCTCATCGATCTTTAGCATTGCTCCCCCGAAGTTGAAGGGACGAAAAGCCTTAACCGTTTCAACGATTGGGAAACGGCTCATGATAGATAGATTGGAACTAATCAAATAAAAATGGTACCCCAAGGAATCTGCAATAATCTCACCTGATCCATAAGTCTCGATCAAACCGACGATATCCGGCTGGGCACGCTTAATCGTTTCGATAACGCGCTGTACTCCCACCTGTTGTCCATACCGGTGGCCTCCATGCCAAATATTCCAAGCCATGACTTTGAGCTGTCCTCCAAAAAAGGGAGTAGGTACTAGGGCCTGCGGACAACGATCAGAATACAGCTGCTCTACTTCAGACGGGGAAAGCGAACGATCCCACATCTTGACTTCATCAAGATATCCATTGAAAGCATACCATTGTCCTACAGATCCATACTCCCATTTTTCATCTGAACCGCCAATCACGGTAGCATGAGCATTGCTCAAACTTGAAAGACCATCTACATTATAAATAGCGACATTGCGACCATCCCTATACATCCAAAGTTCCTGCTTGTTTCGATCTAGTGTAAAAACTATTTGATGCCAAAGACCATCATTAATGGCTTGCCTTTCAGCAGTCGGCCGGTAGTTATACTGCCGTGTACTATCTGCCAGATTAAGAGCCCAGGCTCCATTTTCCTGGCTGTAGATTTGCCAGCCCGGAATGGCCGGCTGATTAGCAGGTTTGTTGCCGGCTATAGGTGTACCTTGAGGGGCATTCTTCTTGGTTTTTACCCAAATTTGAAAGGAGAAAGAACTCTTTTGTTGGTAATCTATCTGCACATTGGAATCTAATCTGGCGGGCATGCGCAATAGCGCATCCGAAGAAAGATCAAGCGCTTTCCCCCTGATTCCTGGCGCAAATTGTGGTTGAAGCAAATCAGCCCGATATACAGCCTGCTCCCCATCTAGTTGTTCGCGCAAGTAAGAAGATTCACTATCCTCGAAATCAAGTGCAAGAATAGGTTCTTGGGCCAAGAGCATACTAGTAGACAATAGAAGTCCAAAAATTGTGCATGTCCTAATTTTAGCGTAAAACGGCAAAAGCATCTTAATGAATATTTATTATTTATGGTAGGGGAAATACCTTCAGCAGCACAGCGCACGACAGGTCACCAAAAGCACTTCTTGCATGAAACATCAAATTAAACTAAATTGAGGGTCTTCGCTCAATAAGAGCCATAAATCTAATTCAAAAACTAAGGTTCATCACCTATCAATCTTATCACATCTCATATGAGTAACTCAAATCAAGCTGATTCCATCATAAAAACCCAAGTCATGATTAGTATGGGAGCAGGTTTGGTTCCCATCCCTATCCTAGATATTGCCGCCGTAACAGCTGTCCAATTAGATATGGTAAAACAACTAGCACAGGCCTATGGCGTACCTAATCAAACAGGAATCGACAAGGGCCTGATCACGGCCTTAACAGGAAGTATCTTCGCTAGAATCGGAGCTAGCTTTATTAAGATAGTTCCAGTTGTTGGATCTTTACTGGGTGGCGTATCCATGGCCATCATGTCCGGAGCCTCGACCTATGCGGTTGGACAGGTTTTCAAGAGACATTTTGAATCAGGCGGAACCTTTGCAAACTTTAACCCCACCAGCGCTCGGGCCATTTTCGAAGAGGAATATGAAAAGGGCAAACAACAAGCTGAGCAGTGGAAAAAGGAAAAGGATCAAGTCAAAAATGACAAAGGCGGTGATGCCCTAGCCAAATTGAAACAGCTGGGTGAACTCAGAGAATCAGGCGTGATTTCAGAAGAAGAATTTCAACGCATGAAGGCCTCTTTGATGGATCAGATTTAGCGCTCAAAATCACAGATTCAAATACACTCAATCCGTTCCGCACTTATTGCATCTGAAAATAAGGATCAGTGAGGTTCATGGTAACTCCCAGTTGCAGCAGTAGTACTGGAGTAGGTGAAGTACGCCGTTGGAAAGCCTCAATAGGGTCATCAAAAGGGCCAGTAGCATTGGGATCCCGAGCGAAGTAGGTAGCATTATTGCCAGGAAGGTATGAACAACGGAAATCCAAAGTGATTCCGGGGTTCCCAAAGATGGCAAACTGGGCCCCTGCTGCAATCCCATAACTTAGAGCTGTGTCGGAACCATTGCCGCTACTATCCGATTCATCTGTATCCAGAAATTCAATGGTGGTCCGAGCATAGAAATGCTTGACTCCAAAGAGGGCATCAAAGTAAGGGTAAATTGGGAAATCAACGAAGGGTTGAAAGCGTAAGACGCCATGCCCCATGAATAGATTGGTCCGACTTGTCCACTCGGTGTTGTCGGTATATCTCTCAGATTCTCGATCAAAATTAAGAAAGGTCATATCGACCCCAGCGAACACCGGTAGACGGCGAATCTGGAAAACGATTACCCCTCCACCTCCGTAGCCAATCTTATCGATATTGGTGTTTAGAACTTCTTGCGGCAACCCCATTTGAAAGTAGGGGCTAAAGAAAATGTGATAAGGGGCATCTTTCTGATCTACTGTTTCTTCCTGAGCAATTAGATTAGGAGCCAAAAATAGCAGGCTGACTATACAGAGTAAGATTCTTATCATATGTTTTGTTAGATTGATTTGGTTCTCCTCAAATATAAGTTCAAAACACTAGAAATGTGGTTAATAGGGCGTTAAAGGCGAAGCGGCTAATACCTAGATCAACTGGAAGTGATGCTAATATTTTCTTAAATTGCAAAGCCGATACTTCTCCTTTAATCCCAATTACGATCAAGCTATGCCCGCTTGGATATATAAACGGCTAAAGTCAATGCTAAGTACCGCCTTCATCTTGCTGTTCGTGGGCTGGTTGGCAGCTGAGTTTCTGTCTCCTTTCCTCATCATCATTCCTCCTCCAGGTCATCGGTATGATATTCCCGATTTTGATCGTGGGAGTTTCCAAAATTTTGAACTTGTTACCTCGGACCACTTGAAGTTATCCGCAGCTTTTCGCCCTTCTAATCAGTCGGAAACGCAGTCTGTGGTCATCTTTGTGCATGGTATAGGTGGTAAAAAGGAGCACTTCATGGGCATGGCAGACTGGTTGGCGAACCAGGGTTTTGCATCGGTTGTATTTGATGGAAGAGCACATGGCCAGAGTGGAGGTAGATATTGCACCTTTGGCTATAAAGAAAAGCAAGACATACGAGTCATCGTAAATTGGATTCAGGAAAAACTTCCCGGGGTTAAAATTGGCATCTGGGGTAATTCATTAGGGGGAGCGATCGCATTACAATCCCTAGCCATCGAGCCCCATTTGTCCTTTGGTATCGTCCAAAGCACCTTCGCTGACCTTGAGCAGGTCGTCTTCGACTACCGCAATCGGATTTTACAAGGATTGGGTTCTAGGAAAATCTCCAATCGAGCGCTGCGAAGAGCCGGTTGGATCGCGGACTTTGATCCTGGAAGCGTTTGCCCGGCACAGGTAGCTAGTCAATTAGAGCAGCCAATTCTGTTGATTCACGGTGAACAAGATGAGAATATTTCAGTCGATAATGGGGAACAGATCTACCAAGCCCTGCCAAGCTCGAATAAACACTTCATTAGGGTCCCAGGAGCAGATCATTTTGACGTCTTTGACAAAGGAGGACCTAGATTACACGATGAGCTGATCTACTTCTTGGCTCAACAGCGATAAAACATCAAATATTACGGCAATAAAGCTTAATAATTGGCCAAATAGCGAAAATTCGCTAATTTTCAACCCGAATTGAGATTTCGATGTTATTACAGTATATCATCATCTTTTCAATAAGTTCAAATCAGTTCTAAGTATCAATCCTAGAATTTAAAATCTTTCAATAATAATATGAGCAGAAGAATCAAGAAAGTAGCCGTCTTAGGCTCGGGTGTAATGGGCTCCGGAATCGCCTGTCATTTCGCCAATATTGGCTTAGAGGTCCTCATGCTGGATATTGTGCCTTTTGACCTCAAAGAGGAAGAGAAGGCCATCCCTGCCGCGCGCAATCGAATTGTGAACGGAGCACTGAAAGCAGCTTTAAAGGCTAAACCGGCTGCTTTGTATGATAAACCCTTTGCCTCCCGTATTACTACTGGAAATTTCGATGACGATTTTGAAAAGATCGCAGATGCAGATTGGGTGATTGAAGTCGTGATTGAAAGGCTTGATATCAAGAAGCAGATTTTTGAGAAGGTCGACAAATACCGGAGAGCAGGGAGCTTAGTGACTTCAAATACCTCCGGAATTCCTATTCATTTGATGTTGGATGGTCGAAGTGATGACTTCAAGGCTCATTTCTGTGGAACTCACTTTTTCAACCCACCTCGGTATTTACGCTTATTCGAAATCATTCCTACTGCTGAGACCAAGCAGGAGATCATTGATTTCTTTATGCACTATGGCGACGTCTTCCTAGGAAAACAAACGGTTTTGGCTAAAGACACGCCAGCATTTATCGGAAACCGCATTGGCGTATATGCTTCTGCCAAAGTTTACCAGTTGACTACAGAACTAGGATTGAACATCAGTACCGTAGACAAGCTAACGGGACCAGCTATTGGTCGTCCTAAAACCGGTACTTTCCGACTCGGTGATTTGGTGGGACATGATACAGGTACTAACGTTATTAAAGGAGTAAGAGAGAATTGTCCAGATGACGAGCAGGCAGGCACTTTTGAGGTTCCTAAGTATATGCAGTTTCTTTTGGACAATAAGTTTCTAGGCAACAAGTCTGGTCAAGGATTCTACAAGCGTACTAAAGAAAAAGATGAGAAAGGTCGCAGAATCGTGTTGGAGTTGAACCTGGAGACGCTGGAGTACCAGAAGCCAGAACGTGTAGATCTCCCAAGCTTGAAGTTAGCAAAGCAAGTTGATGATGCAACCAAACGAATTCCTCAGTTATTCAAATCTGAAGATAAGGGCGGGGAATTGATCCGTCGGTCCCTCTTGGGCTTGTTTGCCTACTGCTCTAACCGAGTACCTGAAATATGTAATCAGTTCTACAGCATAGACGATGCCATGACAGCCGGCTACGCTTGGGACTTTGGTCCATTTGAATACTGGGACTTGATCGGCATCGAAGAAGGCATCAAACAGGCAGAAGCGGAAGGAGAGACCGTTGCTGCCTGGGTGAAAGAAATGGTAGCCGCTGGTCATACATCTTTCTACAAGCGAGAAGGAGGCCAGAAAAAATACTACAATATTGATAGTAAGTCTTATGAAGCGATTCCTGGTGCAGAGGAGTTTATTATACTAGATAACTACCGAGATAATACACCAGTATTCAAGAACGCGGAAGTGCTGCTTCACGACATTGGGGATGGTGTCTTGTGTCTTGAATTTACCAGCCCATACAATGCTATGGGTGAAGGGGTGTTGAGAGGTATCAATGAAGCTATCCAGATAGCGGAGGAAGGAGAATGGAAGGGCTTAGTGATCGGCAATAACGCAACGAATTTTACTGTCGGCGCTAACCTCATGATGATCGGTATGCTAGCCTATCAAGGAGATTATGAGCAAATGGATATGGCCGTAAATCTATTCCAGCAAACCACCATGCGTTGTCGTTACTCTAGCATCCCTGTGGTTGCCGCGATCCAAGGAATGGCACTAGGCGGTGGCTGTGAGACCTTGATGCACTGTGATTCTGCCGTAGCGGCGGCCGAATCTTACATCGGATTGGTAGAGGTAGGCGTTGGCTTGATCCCTGGTGGATCAGGTACCAAGGAGTTTGCCTTGAGAGCCTCAGACTCTTTCTTTGAAGGGGACGTACAGATTCCAAGTCTGATTGACCGCTTTAGGAATATCGCTATGGCTTCGGTCGGAACATCAGCCGCGCAGGCCTTCAACTACGGCTATATGATCGATGGAAGAGATTCCGTGGTACTGAATAAGGACCGAAATATCGCTGAGGCTAAAAAGAAAGTCTTGAAATTGGCTGAAAGCTACACCCAACCCATCCAGAGAACGGATGTAACGGTCCTGGGTAGAACTGGCTTGGGAGCTCTATATGCTGCAGCCAATGAGCTACGCCTCGGCAATTACGCATCTGAGCATGATATCGTGATCGCTAAGAAAATTGCATGGGTTCTCTGTGGAGGTGATCTAACCGGCACACAAAAAGTATCCGAGCAATACCTATTGGATCTGGAAAGAGAAGCATTCTTGAGTCTCGCTGGTGAGGACAAGACCAAGGCCAGAATCCAGCATATGTTACAAACAAATAAACCTTTGAGAAACTAAGCGAGTGTTAAGCTTGACCGGACGGTCGAGTAATGGAAGGGCAGCTTGCCCAACCTATTTCTCAAATCACCAGTTTATCACTGGTTTCAAATAAATATAATCATGGAAGCATATATTGTAAAAGCATATCGTTCAGCAGTTGGTCGAGCCAAGAAAGGGGGGTTCCGAAATTACCGCTCCGATGACCTCGCGGTTGATGTTCTAGAACATTTGTTGGCTCAAACCCCTGAATTAGATCCTAAATTAGTCGACGATGTATTCGTCGGGTGTGCCAACCCAGAAGGAGAACAAGGACTTCAGATTGGGCGTCAGATCTCCATGCGTGCACTGGGAAAAGATGTCCCCGGTGTCACGGTAAACCGCTACTGTGCCTCTGGTTTAGAGACAATTTCCATGGCTGTAGCCAAGGTGCGAGCAGGTATGGGACAAATCTATTTAGCTGGTGGAGCTGAAAGTATGAGTGCCATCCCGATGACGGGATATAAACTGGCTCCCAGCTACAAAGTGGCCAGCAGTACGCCAAATTATCTGGCAAGTATGGGTCTGACAGCTGAAGCTGTCGCGGGCAAATACAATATTAGCCGGGAAGCTGCGGATGAATTTGCTTACAACTCCCACGTCAAAGCAGCGGCTGCAATTGATGGGGGAAAATTCAAAAGCCAGATCGTACCTGTCGAAGTAGATCACGTATTTGTGAAAAACAACAAAAGAGTTTCTACTACGCAAACTATTGATACAGATGAAGGTGTACGCAGAAGTACCACTACTGAAGTACTAGGGAAACTACGACCAGTTTTTGCCCAGGGTGGTGTCGTAACCGCAGGGAATTCTTCTCAAACATCGGACGGAGCGGCATTCGTATTGGTGATGAGCGAAGAAATGGTGAAAAAACTGAACCTGACTCCAATTGCTCGTATGGTAGCTTGTTCTGTTGCTGGGGTGGATCCATTATACATGGGCATTGGACCTTGCGCCGCCATCCCAAAAGCTCTACAACAAGCTAACCTAAAGCTCAGCGATATCGAGCAAATCGAATTAAATGAAGCGTTTGCAGCACAGTCATTGGCTGTAATCCAAGAAGCTGGCTTAAACCCTGACATTGTAAATGTTAATGGCGGAGCTATCGCTCTAGGTCACCCACTGGGTTGTACCGGGGCTAAGTTGACTACACAGCTATTAAATGAAATGGAATTACGCAATCAAAAGTACGGTATGGTGACCGCCTGTGTAGGTGGTGGCCAAGGTATAGCCGGGATTTTTGAGCGTTTGAACTAAAATACAAAGAATACTAAAGGAGTCTTTCGTAAATGGAAGGCTCCTTTTTCATTTTACTTTCTGAGCTCTTTAGAAAAAGTCTCGCCTAGGTAAGATCTTTCCGTATTTTCAACTTTCCTGCCTTTATCTTTAATCTCCGCTTTCCTCTTAGTGCTCCCAATAAATTCACTTCTAATTCCAAGTTCCATACTGCCTTGCCCAATGTGGGTGAAAAAATCATAAGGATTTGGCAAAATAAGCTAATCCTTACTGCCTCACTATTTTTTACTTTGTAATAGGGTCATCGATCACCAATACTTGATCTCTTACCCGTTTTACCCACTTGAGGTAACATCAAAACGAAATGCAAAAAACCACCTATCAAGTCCCACGCTATGAGGGTATTTGGCCTGTATTGGTTACGCCCTTTACTGAGTCATTACGGATTGACTTGGATGCCTACCGGCAAATCGTGAGTTGGCATATGAACTTTGCATTGGGCGGGTTGTATGCTAATTGCCTTTCGAGTGAGATGTATTCCCTTAGTGATGAAGAGAAACTACAATTAGTAGAAGTTACAGTAAAAACGGTTCGCGGCCAGGTACCGGTTGCCGCCACCGGTAATTTTGGCGAAAACCTGCAAAAGCATATCGATTTTTGTAAACGAGTTGCCGGAGCTGGCGCTGATGTTGTAATGTTAACTGTTCCCCCGTTTATTTCAGATGATGAAGCTTTGGGGCATTACTTTTTAGAAATAGCAGAACGTACTGAGATGAAATTGGGCATTTATGAATGTCCTCAGCCACGGGCTTATCATCTTGGACTGCCGCTGATTAAAAGGTTGGCGGAAAGTGGTCGATTTTTCGCCTACAAGGAAACGAGCTGTAATATCGAGAAGATTAAACAGGTCTTAGAAATTACCCGACAAAGTCCACTGGCGCTTCTTCAAGCTAATGTCCCTCATCTTCTGGAAGCCACAAAGGTCGGTGTTGAAGGATCCATGAACATCGTTGCCAATTGGTTGCCGGATTTAGCAGTGGAGGTACGTAAGAGAGGACTACAAGGCGATCCCAGTGCTGAGGAATTAAATGCTATTTTATGTGCTATGGAGTTAGCACAGCGATCTATACATCCCTTTGGTGTGAAGTATTTAATGAGTAAGAGAGGTCTCCCGATAAAACCCAAAACCCGATTAAAGCGAAAATTATCCCAAGAGGAAGGACGCTGCCTTGATATTATCGCCCAACTTTGGTTTAATAGCGATGGTTCTCTAAAAGTCCTGAACCAAATGAAAACAGAAGTGAACTAACGAACAGTTCCTAGATTATCCCCAAACTACCCGGCCATATTAAGCACACCAACGACTATTGCAGTTGTAGGTCTTCCCTTTGTGAAGTTGAAAAGTCAATCGGTCAGTCTTCCAAGTGTCCTTTCAATTTCGTATTATTAAAGTAAAAAGCCGCCACCAAATGGAACTCGTATTCGACAAAATTCATGTGCCTCATCGACATTCCTTTATAGGTCGACAAATTAAACATGCGTGTACCGGTACGGCCCGTATGCACGCCCACAATAACTATGAACTGAATTTTGTAGTTTCAGGCTCCGGAAGACGAATCATAGGAAACAATATTTCTACCTTCGAACGAGGGGATTTAGTACTTCTGGGTCCTGATCTACCACACTGTTGGCACTGCTTTGATAATAGAGATCAATCTTCTTCCCGCAGTATAGTTCTTCATTTCTACGAGAACATCATTAATTCTAATCTATTTGATCTCCCCGAACTAGAAGAAGTAGAAGCTTTACTGCGCAAAGCCAATTTAGGAATCTGTTTTCGTCCAAAGAACCTACATCCAATTGAAAAAAGCTTAGAGAAGATTGTCAACCTAGAGGGTCTCGAACGCTTCATTGAACTGCTAAAGGTATTCCACCTTTTGCTTCAGGTGGAGGATTATGAATTCATTTCCGACACCAGCTATAGCACTACCTATCAAAAGGACCTAGAAAAGATCAACCTTGTGTACGAATATGTATTCCAACATATTCAAGAAGGTATTCGACAAGAGGAAGCAGCAGCATTACTCCATATGACTCCTGGCGCCTTTTGTCGCTATTTCAAGAAGAAAACCAAACGCACTTTCATGGCTTATGTCAAGAGCGTTAGGATCCGGCTAGCAGCTAAAATGCTAGCCGAAACGGACAAGCATATTTCAGAGATTTGTTATGAGTGCGGTTACAATAACATTGCGAATTTCAATTTACAGTTTAAAAGTGTGATGCAAAATACACCTTCGGACTACCGAAAAATCTTTCGTTAAAGCCATGTTTAGTCATCCATAACTAGCCCCATCCAAAGTGAATCCCTGATCTTAATCTTTCCAAGCACTAGAGAATGAAACAAGACCGTTCCATCTGGCCTTCACTATTCGGATTGCTCATAGTAGTCCTGCTTTCTACCTCCATAACGGCTCAAGAACTGGCCCTTGGGGAGAATCTGTTTCCACTCCAATCAGAGCATGCACATGGTTCCACCCTAGTCAGCCTATCCAATGGAGATGTACTAGTGGCATGGTTTCAGGGAAATGGGGAAAGATGGGCTGATGATGTTCGTATCATGGGATCGCGGCAAAAGGCTGGTTCCAAGAAATGGTCTGCTCCTTTTGAGATGGCAGATGTACCAGATTTCCCAGATGTTAATCCGGTTCTATTTATAGATCCAGCAGATCGCTTATGGTTAGTGTGGTATACGGTAATTGCCAATCAATGGGAAACCTCCCTACTCAAATACCGAATTAGTGAGGACTATCTCCAGGGAGAAGGAGCTCCCGAATGGAGTTGGCAAGAGGTGCTCCACGTAAAACCAGGAGGCCCGACAGAAAGAGGAATTCAAGCCGATGATACTTTTGTTGAATCGGTCAAACAACAATTCAAGGACCTGACCAACAGTCTAAATGAAGCTGGCTTAGATGAAAAACAAGCCAAGCAATGGAAAGCTTCCAAAGCCGATATCCTGGCCAAAGCGGCAGGAAAAAATCTTATGGCTAGTGGATATGCTTACAAAGCTGACGGAACCTACACCCGCGAAAAATTAGGCTATCCCTACTTCCGCCGCATGGGCTGGCAAACAAAAAACAAACCTTTCATCCAAGATCAGCGTATTATTCTCCCACTATACTCTGATGGATTGGAGATGACACTATTCGCTCTATCAGATGACTTGGGTAAACATTGGTCTTTTAGCGAGCCAGTAGTCGGAATTGCCAATATACAGGCATCTGTGGTACAAAAGCAGAACGGAGAACTGGTGGCTTACATGCGTGACAACGGCCCCCCACCCTATCGACACCCCGTGAGCACCTCCACCGATGGCGGGAAAAGCTGGAGCCTCGTCCAAGACAGTGAACTCCCCAATCCTGGCTCCGGCTCTGATGCCGTCACCCTAGCCAATGGTCATTGGTTAATAGCTTACAATGATACCGAAGGGGGCAGACACTCCTTGGCCATCTCTCTTTCCGAAGATGAAGGCAAAACCTGGGCACACACCCGGCATATCTTGCTGAGCAAAGACCCAGAGCAAAAAGCTTCTGGCGCCTATCCTGCCATCATCCAAGATCAAAACGGACTCATCCACCTCAGCTATAGCTATCGCCCAGCCCAGTCCAAATTAGAGACCATCCGCTACTTCAGCTTCGAGGAAAATTGGGTAAAAGAAAAAGAAGGACAATGAAGAAAAATACTTACCTGCTACTCTTTGCTGCCCTAGCACTCGGTTTGGCCTGGGCAGTGCGAGGGCATTTTGGGCATGAATGGGGAGCTGCCTGGGCGGGTGGAATCGGAACCTTGGCTATCGTATTGATGAGTGGGCGGGAAGACTGGCAGCAGAAAGCACCGGTACTAGGAAGTTTAGGTGCGGTAGGTTGGGCCATTGGCGGAATGATGAGCTATGGAATGGTGATTGGCTATTGCCGAGGAACGGACTTGGGAAATGTCTGGTATGGTTATACAATGTTAGCGGTTATTGGGGGCTTGTACGGCTTCTTGGGTGGTGGCTTTGTGGGCTTAGGGCTTTCCGAAGAAGAGCATAGAAAGCCGGCTTGGGCTAGCTTAGTGACCCAAATGGTAGCTGGAGCCTATCTTTTCTGGGGTTTCTTCATTTTCCAGCTCGAATGGTTCATGACCCCTCCAAGATCAGAACTCTGGGCAGCTTGCCTAGGTGCTGCCGTGGCGATGGCCTGGTATATGTACCGGGAGGGCTACCAAGCAGCAGCAAAGGTAGCCGTATATGCGGGCCTTGGAGGAGCTTTTGGCTTTGCTTTCGGCAATTTTCTACAAACAGCCGGAGCAGCCTCGGGAATCAGCTACAATTGGTGGAATGTCATGGAATTTAGTTTGGGAGCCTTTGGAGGGCTTGGCATGGCGTATGGGATCAAAAATCAGGATTGGCCAAAGACATTTACCTCTCCCTCCAGAACAAACCTACTCGGACTAGCCTTTCTGTTTCTACTCATTCCCCTGATTAACTTCACGGAGGCCTTTTCCGCCAAAAAGCTAAGTCGCTTAGCCGAGACTTTTGAGATAGAGCCTTTACATGTTTTCCTTTTTCAACAGCGGCTACTAGGCATTGCGATTGCCTTAGTTTTGGTGCTGACGATATTGCGTCTCTGGTACCAGTCCAGCAAGGCAAGCTACAAGACTGCAGGGATATTTTTTGCACTGAGCTTTCTATATGTCATCTGGTCCTACCTCATCAAAGGTGTTTTTCTGGGTAATTGGGGACTCGGGTATTCGACTAGCACCTATGTTCCTATTCTGATCCTTCTTGCTTCTCTCTGGTATTTCTCTCCAGCTGAAACCAACCATGCTAGGATAACAGAAAGATCAAAGCTAATTCGTATGGATTGGCTATTAATTGCCTTATTGATCAGCTGTCTAATTTTTGCCTTTATTTCCATACGGCTACATGAAGGTTTACCTGGTACACAAATACGTTTTCCCCTCAACTAAACCCATTGATATGAGACTGTTCTTGCTCTTCTTTTCCATCCTGCCACTGCTGTCATTCGGTCAACGATCCGATCTCCTTGCTGGGGCAGCAATTCGAGTAATCACACCTGCTCCTCTACTTCCTATCTCAGGTGGTGTTGGTGTACCCAAAGATGCTAAGGAAAAGAAGGGCGACTTATATATAAGAACCTTAGTATTGCAACAGGGTGATACGAAACTTGCAATAGTGAATATCGACAACCTGGGATGGCCTGCTGCGCTCGGCGACCGTTCCAGAGCTTTGATCAAAGGAATCCCACCTGAAAACATTCTGATCGGTGCTACGCATACCCACAGCGGACCAGATGCCTATGCTTTCCCAAATGAGAAAGGAGAAACCAGAGCAGATTTGAAATACCTCGACTGGTGTGTTAAAGAAGTGGCGTCGGCAGTAAATGAAGCGCTCGACAATGTAAAAGCAGCTGATTTGGTTGTAGCCGAAGGGGAAGCTAAGGGAAAAATAGCTTTCAATTATTACGCAGAACAACTATATGATCCGCGCTGTAATGTGATTCAATTGCGCCAGCAGGAAGGAGCGGAAAAGGGAAAGACGATCGCAACCTTAGTGAACTACGCCATTCACCCAGAAGTTATCGGTTCCAAACGAGGAATTCTCAGTCCTGATCTCTGCGGCCCCTTGTACGACAGGATCGAAGAAAAAGCAGGAGGCATAGCCTTATTCATGAATGGTGCGGTGGGTGGTATGGTAACTGCGGATAATAGGTTAGAGGGAGGAGGTGATGCACGTACTTGGGAGGAATGCATACGTATAGGAACGCTCCTAGCCGATGAAGCCTTACGTATTCTCTCTACCGCCACAGTCGAACAGGAACCTAGTATTCATTGCTGGTCAAAACGGATTACATTCCCTGTAGATTCGGAGATGATGCGATTCATTATCCAGCACTCACCAATCAAGACAGAATCTTTCGATGGTTCTCATGTTTCAACGCAGCTCAATTTGCTGCAGATTGGCCCGGCCCAAGTGTTAACCATTCCAGGGGAAGCATTGCCCAATATCGGCTACTACCTCAAAAGAAAAATGAAAGGAAAACAAAACCTCTTATTTGGCTTGACCAACGATGCTTTTGGTTATATTCTGGCAAAAGTAGATTTCAATAGCTTCAAACGCTACGATTATATTTCTAGAACAAGCTTAGGAGAAATGACTGGAGAAATCCTGATCGAGGAGGCGCTGAAATTGATTGATGAAGTCCAAAAGAGTAAAAACTGATTGCTAAAAGTCCTTTCCCTAGACATCCTTAAGCCCATTAGTATTAGTACACACATTTAAATCCACCCATCATGAAAGTGAAGTCCTCATCTCCACTCCTGATTCTTTTAAGCTCCTTAGCCATACTTATGACTACAGCTTGCTCAACAAAAGAGGCTGCTGGAACAGAAGATTCCTCTACCGAAACAACCCAAGCAGAAACAAGAAGGACTTGGGCGCAAAAACTGGGATACCCAGCGGATAAGATCGTACTAATTCTCCACGCCGATGATATCGGTATGTGTCCAGAAGCTAACATTTCCGCAAAGCGCAATATGGAAAATGACTACATCCAATCCAGTGCGGTCATGATGCCTTGCCCAAATGCACAGGAATTCATAGAATGGGCTAAAGAACACCCCGATGAAGATGTAGGACTCCATCTTACCTTAACCAGCGAATGGAAAACCTATCGTTGGCCTGGACTAACCTCAGCAGAAGAAGCACCAGGGCTCCTGGATGAAGAAGGTAAGCTCTGGCATGAGGTGATACAGGTGGTTCAAAATGCCTCGCCAGAAGAGGTAGAAAGGGAGATTCGTGCCCAAGTACAGCAAGCTCTGGATTGGGGATATCGCCCCGATCATATGGATACGCACATGGGCACCCTCTATGGTTCCCATCTCTTTACCAAAGCCTATTTAAAAGTAGCTGAGGAATTCGAAATCCCAGCCATGGTGATTGATTTTAAAAATCCCGTGGTAGTAGAAGGCTTTAAGGAGGCCGGTTATCCCATCAATCAGGAGATGATTGATATTGTAAATGCTTATTCCTTGCCCAAACTAGACTTCTTCGCCTCTGCACCAAACGCAGATACTTATGCTGAAAAAAAGGCTAGCTTCCAAGCCCTGGTTAGATCCCTGCAGCCAGGCCTCACGGAAATCATTTTCCACCCTTCAGAATTAACCGACAATTTGAAGTCGATCACCAACTCTTGGCAACAACGCGCCTGGGAAGCACAAATGTTTGGAGACGAAGAGATGATCGAGTTTTTCAAATCCGAAAAAATAGTCTTTACCAACTGGAAAGAAATCATGAAGCGCTTCAAAGCTGGGTAGTTTCTGATGAACATTCCGCAGTAATAAACAAAACTGAAATACGCCACTATGAAAAAATGGTTCATTAGAATCGCCTTCTTCCTGCTTTCCCTAATCATTGGAATAGGCAGCTGGGGATTTTACAATTTGAGAGATAGACACTCCGGTTATTCATTAGACCTAAGCGTATCGAGTTCAAATGAGCCTGTTGACTTCCAAATAGGATTTGGGAAACAAGTCATTACGCCCAAAATCACCGATACCTGGAATGACAGCAACGGAGACGCTCGCTACAACGAAAAAGACGGCGACACCTACAATGACCTCAATGGAAATGGAAAGTTTGATGCGGTGTGGATAGCGGGTTTCAGCAATGCCAAGCCTGCTCAGGGCGTTCATGATGAGGTATGGGCACGAACGATGGTCATTGATGACGGTCAAACTCGGGTGGCGATGGTGGTTTTAGACGCCGTGGGCTTCATGCATGATGATATTGTGGACATTCGCAAAGAACTGCCAGACGAGTGGGAAATAGACTATACTTTGATTGCGAGCACGCACACCCATGAAAGCAACGATCTTATTGGTATTTGGGGCCCAGATGCCTTTCATAGCGGAGTGGATGATGATCACATGGAATATCTAAAAGAGCAGGTGACAAGGTCCATCGATGATGCCGTACAAGGAATTCGGCCGGCGCACCTG
>ENA-UENT01000673-UENT01000673.1-marine-metagenome-genome-assembly--contig:-NODE-673-length-16216-cov-3.187295_pt1 | contig 16216 bp, 9 predicted proteins | sample MGYA00237879_ERZ529330 | MGnify/ENA primary metagenome ERZ529330 (study PRJEB26372, sample SAMN05368345) | marine metagenome | biome: cultured habitat; feature: ocean water; material: water; isolation... | reverse complement strand
CGATAATGAAATGATTGGTACCATCAAGAGTAATGATGTCCTATATGGCGCTAAATCCAATCGCATGTTGGCTCGAGTGAACCGATCAGAGAAAGAGATGTTACCTATCGTGGTCAAGGATAGAGAAGTAGGTAGCATGGTCAAAGGCTTACCTGCTCCCAATGAAGCTTTGAGCTCCAGAGCGTTCGAGTTTGTGAAGGAGGATCTGAGTGAGGAAGAACAAACCCTGATGCTTTCCCTTGGAATATTGGAAATGGTGAAAGTGACCAACGGTCAATAATGAAGATTTCATTTTTTCGGATCTATAAATGGAATAAGATGAAAAAATTAATGTTACTCTTGCTGATCACTTTGGGGTGTTGGCAAATCGGTCAAGCTCAAACTACACCTGAGGAATTTAAGTTGGATATGGAAAGTATCCAGAAGGATATGATGAAGATGCTGGAACAAATGGGCTTCCAAGAAGGGGCTCCAGGGATGCGCCTGGATACCATGATGATTCAGCCTTTTGGGTTTTTCCCAGGGATGGGCATGGATAGTCTTAATAACCAGGAGTTCATGAAGCAGTGGCAGGCACTTTCTGATCAATTGATGAGATCATTTCAAGGAGAAGGGGGGATGAATGGCTTCCAAGAATTGTTTAAAAATCTTCCAGGTTTCGACCCGGAAAGTTTTCCTGCACCAGGTGAGCAAAAGCCCTCTGAGAAGGGAACAAAGCCTAAAAAGAAGCGTAAGACGTATAAAATATAAGTGGAAACCCATGTAAGGGTGGGATCCGCTTTTGCCAAGGGAGTGAAAAAAGAATTGGCGATCTATCGATCAAGGCTTATATTTACATCCTTTAGGTAGAAGAGAGAACCTTTTTTGGATAAAGCTGTTTTACCCTAAATCTTTAGTAAAGAAGCTTATATCTCACTATTATGAGTATTTCAAAGAAAGCCAGTCTGATCATTTACCGTTTTAAAGAGAAAGGACTGGAAGTATTCTTGGTTAATTCCTCAGAAGAAAATGGACAATGGGAGATTCCCGAAGGGAAGGTTTCCATGGAAGATACCCAGCCACTGGTTGAGGAAGAACGCTTGATAGAGTTAGACCCAGTAGAGAAAGGAGTGGGAGAAATGGAAGAAGCCTTGGCCGTAGAGGGAGATTGGCACGAAATCCCTTCTCTAAAGAATATGCTGTACGAAGATGCCGTACAATTGAAGGAGAAGTTGAAGGGTATGGAGAATGGAGCCTTTTTCGTGGTAAAGGAAGCCTTCAAGAAAGTTTTACCTCATCAGTACAAGTTTTTAAAGGAACTAAAGGACGTTTTGTTAGATCGCAATTCCATCAAGGATTTGTAGATATAGATCGTTTTTGATCGTTTTAGAATGCCTTTTGATTTATAGGTAAATAACGCCTGTAAGCCAAAAGGCATTCTTCATTTTTACCCATTCTTTAAACTATTCTTTTAAATTAGCGCAAAAGCTAGCCACGGTCATTCGGCTATCAACACCGAATTTCATCCCTTAAAACTGAAAGATGCTATATTCAGTGACCCCTAACAACAGTCTACAGAAAGGCCTCCTATGCCTGTTACTGTTTCTCCCTTATACCCTACTACTCAGTCAAACACCCAACCTGAGCAACCCATCCTCTTGTCGCCTCGGTCTTCCTATTGTCGACAACAACTGCCCCGACGGGGAAGTCTTTTTTCAGCCAAACCTGTTTAATATCAATGTCTCCAATGCACCTGGAAATACACTAGGTGTGGATGTCTACCTCAAAGAGGTGCACTTACTTATCAATCACTCCTGGGATAATGATTTGGACATTACGCTGATTTCACCTAGTGGGGCTAGTGTTTTATTGACCGCAGATAACGGAGGGGGAGATGATAATTTTGGAGATACCACAGCGGTGGATTGTTCTCTACATACAGTATTTGCTTTAGGAGCTTGCCAGTCCATCACTGATGGAGTAGCTCCTTTTCTGGACAACCCATACGCGCCTGAAGAAAACTTCTACGGCTTTAATGACAACGTGACCAATCCCAATGCGACCTGGCAGTTACAGATCTGCGATGATGCTGTCAATGATGAGGGAACTTTGGAATACGTTAATCTGGTTTTCGAGCCGATTAACTGCTTACCCATTGCGACTACCGAGGTGACCAATGTTGATACTACTTCGGTATTCCTGGCTTGGGATCCGGACTTCTGTGGGACCACGATTGTTGAATATGGCCCTACCGGTTTTACACCAGGAGTGGATTCTCTGGCCGGTCCGCAAGGTACCATTGCCATTGCGGAGTGTAGTCCTTTCATCCTAAGTGGATTGGCTGCCGAGACTACTTATGATATTTATGTACGCCGATACTGCGATGCTACTAGCAATTTCTCTTTGAACAGTTGCGGGGTATCGGCGACTACTAGCTGTCAACCACCACCCTTGACGATCTTGGAAGATTTTGATTCAGAGGTGCTCTGTAATGAGTCTTGTGGAACCACTTGCGACTTGATCGGCGTCTGGCGTAATGCGGTCTCTGGGGATTTCGATTGGATTGTTGGAGAGGGCGGGACGCCGACCCAAGGTACTGGGCCAACGGATGATGTACCAGGCGGCGGCAAATATGTCTATCTGGAAGCGACTGGTTCTAACTGTGCCGAAGGGGCAGAAGCGCATCTTTTATCAGGCTGTATTCTATTGGACAAGCAAGGAACGGATACCTGTCATATTTCTTTCAACTATCACATGAGAGGTATCGATATAGGAACACTTCGACTAGAAGTTTCCATCAATGGGGGCTTCAACTGGCGCACACTCTGGGAAAGAACGGGGCCGCAAGGTGTGGATTGGCAAAAGACCTATTTGAGTCTTTCTGATTATTCAGATGGTGGACTATTGCAATTTCGTTTTGTTGGAATCAAAGGAAGTGGTTCAAAAGGGGATATGGCTTTAGATAATATTGCCTTTTACGGTTCTCAAAACCTGGGTTATCCCACTCAGCAATACTTTGTGGATTCAGACGGAGATGGATTTGGAGAACCTGGTTTATTTGTGCTCAGTTGTAATCAGAACCCTCCCAACAACTTTGTGAGTAATGATCAAGATTGTGATGATACCGATCCATCCATCAATCCTGGTGCGGCAGAGATTGCCTGCGATGGCAAGGACAACAATTGCAATGGACTAGAAGATGATGCTAATTTACCGGCTCCCCTAGTTGAAAATGATACCATTTGCTCCGGTGATAGTGCAAAAGTAGTAGCCACTCCCCAGTTTGGAGGATTTATTTTTTGGTATGATAGTGAAGATGGTGAAGAGCTGATTCATTTTGGGGAAGAATATGAACCCGTATTACCTGAGAACAATAGTCCAGTACCTGTTGAGTACACTTTTTATGCAGAAGAATTTGCCTTTCAGGAGTCTGGTGATTGTAGATCTGTAATCAGAGCGGCAGCAAAGATCATCGTGAATCCGAATCCGATGTTGCAACTCCCGGAAGCTCCTGGTATTTGTCCGGGGGATTCGATTGAGTTGACTAGCCTGACCATAGAGGACGTAAACTTTACAGGAGCAACGATAGGTTTCCACAGTGCTTTCCCTCCGGATGGTAGCAATATTCTCACCGAAACTAAGGTGAGCCCGCCTAATACCAGTTTTTATTACCTCAGTGCGATAAATGAATACGGCTGTACAGATGCGGATAGTATAGCGGTTGAAGCGCGTACGGGGCCTAGTTTGACTTTTACACCCGCAGATTCATTCTCGATTTGTCGAGAGGGGAGTACCACGGTTAGTGTAGAAGCCGATGGAGGTATCGGTCCTTACTCTTATTTCTGGAGTACAGGCAGTAGTGATGATGAGATTAATGCAAGAGCAGCATTCCTACCTGGAACCCTAGATGCCTACTACTTGACAGTGACAGATGCAGAAGGCTGTTTTTCTACGGATAGCGTTCTCGTAACCACGATTAATAGTATTGATTCAGTTCGGGTTGTCGTAGACAATGTGACTACCTGTAGCGGAAATGATGGAGAGATTCTAATGGTACCTCTAAGTGGCTTGAGTCCCTTTACTTACAGTTGGTCTGGGAGTTCAGGGATTAGTGGATCGACTTCAGGGGTAGCAGATACCTTGACCTTAACGGGGCTCGATCAAGGGGCATATCGAATTACCATTACGGATAGCTCTCCGGAAGCTTGTGAGTTTATTTTGCGGAATGTTCTGGTTCAGGGCCCCGCAGCAGTCGTTAATGATGTAGATGTCGACAATGTATCTTGTTTTGGAGCCAATGACGGAAAGATCTGTCTGGATGTGACAGGTACTGCTCCGACTTACCTCTGGAGTACTGGAGATACTACGCTGTGCGTTGAGGGCTTGAGTGGAGGCTTGTATTCCGTAACGATTACCGATGATCCTTGCCAAACGATCCTAACCGATATACTCGTAGAAGAACCTGACTCCCTGGTCATTAAACCGAGTTTTGATTTGCCGAGTTGCCATGACTCCGCAGATGGGGTGATTGGTGTTGCCTTTTTTGGCGGTACAGGTCCTTATAATTTGAATTGGTTCAATGGCCAATCTAGAACAAGCTTACCGGATTTGACACAAGGACGCTACGAACTGACACTTACTGATGCCAACAATTGCACACAATTAGATACGCTGACCTTGTTGGCGCCAGATAGCTTACAAGTACAGGTGGATTCCTTTGCCAATATTAGCTGTAATGGACTAATCGATGGATTCATCCGAGTATCTGGCCTTGGTGGTACAGCTCCTTACTTCTATGACTGGAGTACTGGGAGCCGCTCGTCCGCAATCGCTAACCTGGAAGCTGGTCAATATGAAGTAACGGTAACTGATTTCAATGGGTGTTCCGTAAGTCAATCATTCACGATTATAGAACCAGATAGCCTCAACGGAACCTTAGTGGAACTCATCCAACCCCTTTGCCCAGGAGATAATACGGGAGTCTTAGAGGTAGGTGCGATTGGCGGCACAGGCCCTTTTACCTACAATTGGGAACATGGAGCTACCGGTGCTAGATTAGAAAATCTCGGGATTGGAGTGTATACAGTGACAGTAGTAGATGCAAAAGCTTGTGAAAGTCCTCCTTTTTCCATTCAGTTGGATCCACAGATCGAATTAGATCTCAATCTGACGATCACCAGCCCGCCTTGCGTTGGACCAGAAACCGGTAGTATACTTCTGCAACCACAGGGAGTTGGACCCTTTCAATTCCTTTGGGAAACTGGTGAGACTACGCCTTTACTATCTAATATAGGTGTAGGAGATTATCCGGTAAACATACAAGATGGGCAAGGCTGTAGCTATGATACGACCATCAATCTTAGTGCTCCTCAGGTGTTTGACCTGGATGTTGATACGGATCAACCTTCTTGTTTTGGGGTACAGGATGGAGGTTTTGATGTCTTGATCTTATCAGGTGGAACGGGGGCGATTGACATTAATTGGAGTGATGGAGGACAAGGATCAGAACGAGATAATCTAGGACCAGGGATCTATAGCTTTGAAATAATTGACGGGATCGGATGTACCTCGACCTCTGATAGTTTGACGTTGACTTATCCTGATCGCTTGCGGGTCATCACCGAGGCCATTAGCCCAATTCCTTGCACAGGGGATTCAACTGGTTTCATTGAAACTAGAATCGAAGGAGGCACCGTACCCTACGATATCAACTGGGTTGGGACTAATGTTACTGGCACAAACATTTTTGATCTTGCCGCTGGAGACTATCGTTTACGGGTTACTGATGCCAATTCTTGTCCAATTGATACAACCTTCCAAATTACGGAGCCTGATCCTTTAATCGTTGACGTGGCCTTATTGCAGGGTGGCGGTTGCGATCCCTTGAATGCTGCGGATACGCTTGTGGCTCTGATTTCTGGTGGAACTGCCCCTTATAGATATGCTTGGAGCACAGGGGACACCACCTCCATTCTGTTCAACGTGCCTTCCGGTGATTATGCTTTAACGGTGACCGATGCGGCTTCTTGTCAGGATGCGATTGAATCCATTAAGGTTAGAGAAAGAACCACTCCGATTACCTTGGATAAATTCGTTGTGCAAGGACCTCAATGTTTTGGCGAAAATGAAGTCACTGTCACGGCTAAGATCAACGATGGGTCCGGCTTGTATCGCTATCATTTCACCCCAACTTTAATCCTTGATAATGTGGAGACGGATAGTGTAACAGTCACCACTTTACCGATTAATAATAGCTATAGTTTGACCGTCACTGACCTCAAAACAGGCTGTCGTATTGTGGCCGAAAGAGAAGGTGTTAGTGTGCCACCGCCACTACTGTTGAGTGTGGACGATATTGAAGAGATCGAATGCGCTGGTGGATTTGATGGGGGGGTTAATGTCTCGGTGCAAGGAGGAACGGGACCATATCAGTACTCCTGGAGAGATGAAGCCGCTATGGAAGTATCTACACAAGAAGATTTGCGGGGCGTGCGCAGCGGTACCTATACACTGTATTTACAGGACGCCAACGCTTGTGGGGATACTTTAATGGAAGAGATCCCTGAGGTGAATGCGGTAATTAGTATTGATGCTACTACGATCGATGCTGTCTCTTGCAATGGTGGGGCTGATGGAGCTATCGCTATTGAGGTATCCGGTGGTGAGCCACCTTTCCGCTATGCCTGGAGTTCTGGTGCTGATGATCAGGATATCGTAGGCCTGGCAGCTGGACAGTACATGCTTACGATCACGGATGCAGATACCTGCAAAGCCATTTTCGATGGCTTCATTGTCGAAGAGCCTGATTCTCCGATTATGATTGAAGATTCGGTGCGGAATGTCCTCTGTTTCGGGGATGCTAACGGTTATATTGGTACGGAAATTCTGGGTGGGATGCCGCCCTACCAGTACCGCTGGTTTAAAGCAGGAAATGTAATTGAGGGAGAATTAGATTCCATCCTATTAAATATAGATGGCGGATTTTACACGTTGGAAGTGAGGGATACCAATGATTGTATTCAAGATTTCAACTTCGAAGTGGAGGAGCCTGACCAATTGGCGATTGGCTTAAGTTTCACGCCTCCAGCACCTCCCGATTATAATGATGGTCAAGCTACTGCAAATGCTAGTGGAGGTGTGCCTGAATACACCTATGCTTGGAATACTGGGGCTGACACTCCCACGATTGAGAATTTGGTGCCCAGCACCTATTTTGTCACTGTCACGGATGCCAATAATTGCACCCGCGAAGCTAGTATTTTGATCACCGACACCGATTTGCCGACCTGGGTGAATCGATTAGATATCTATCCAAACCCAACCGATGGACACTTTTTCATTGATTATGAATTGCAAAGAGCTAAGGCACTAGAGTTACGTTACTTTAACACGCTCGGGCAACAGATCGGCAGACTGCCTTTAGGCACCAGCCGGGGACAACGGCTGCGACAGGATTGGAGTAATTGGTATCCAGGTGTATATTGGGTGGCGGTTATGGCCGATGGAAAACGAATTGCGCTGAAGAAGGTGGTAGTTGGCCGATAGTACATTGGATCGATAATTGAATAAGCATCCGAAATTAAAAGATCTTCTCCTTGTGAAAAACCCTTCCAAGTGGGGCTACGCCCTACTCATTATTGGGATTTACTTCACGGTAAAGTATATCCGTCCGCTTAGTTTGGACTTAGTCGGAACAGATCCCAGTCTTCGTAGAGCCATTTACTACAGTTGGTATATTCTTCCTGTACTGCTTTACTTCTGGATCAGCTGGGGAACCCAAGGCGTGTGGAAGCGATTAGGGCTAGCCAAAGGACTGCCGGAAGGACTGTTGTATGGCTTTCTATTTACCGTACCCATGCTATTGGGGTTTATATTTATTGGGGAGCCGAAGTTCGATAGTTGGTCTTTGGAAATGGTGGTGGTTAGTGCGTTGCTACCCGGTTTTTTTGAAGAACTCTACTATCGGGGATTTGTATTTGGTGAGTTGTACAAAAGGGCAGGATGGGGTTTCCTACTGGCAGCCGCTTTCAATGGACTCGTCTTCGGTTTATCTCATATTTGGCAAGGTAATACCCTTGGGCAAACCATTGGGGTGTTTTTCGTCACTTTTAGTGGCGCAGCTTGGTTTGCGTGGCTTTATGTAGAATGGCGTAATAATCTCTGGGTACCCATCACACTACATGTCCTGATGAATCTGTATTGGGCTTTGTTTGCGATCGAATCCAATGCTTTGGGTGGGGTAGGGGCGAATATCTTTAGAGGGATCACTATAGCCTTGTCTGTGATCTTTACCCTAAGACGTAAGAAACCGCGACAAATTACCAGAAATGAATTGTGGTGGAAAGGAAGTGCAGAACAGATCACCGAACCGCCAAAGGCTTAGAGTGGCAATGCGGTGATCTGAGCTTATTTTTTATTGGCTGTCGATTATCTTGAAGGTGGTACGACGATTGTTCTGGTGCTCATCTTCCGAACAACGAGAACAAATACATTCTACATCAGGTGCCTCTTCTCCATACCCTTTAGGAACTAGTCGTTCAGGTTCTATTCCATTGGTAATCAGGTAGTCAACGGCAGATTGAGCTCGTTTTTGTGAAAGATCTCGGTTGTAACCTGTACCCCCTCTACAGTCTGTGTGAGAAGATAGCTGTATACTCAGATTAGGATTGAGTTTCAGCGTTTCCGTTAAGGCATTAAGCGTAGGCTTCGCATCATCCCGAATTTCCCAGCGATCAAAATCGTAGTAGATGTTCTCCAACCTGATCTCTTTGTCGAGAAAGATTCTATCGAGTACAATCTCCAATTCAAACCTCAATTCTGGATTCTCTGGATCTTTACCGACTCCTTTGGTAGAGAATTTGGCTTTATTGTTTAGATAGTTTTCCTGCTTGGCTAGGAAATCATAGTCTGTTTCCTCGTCCAACTCTAAAGTGAATAATCCATCCTCTCCTACAGTTACCTGTTTCGTTTTCTTACCAATTTGGATATCTACCGTAGCACCGTCTAAAGGCTTTCTTCCTAAAACCCTACTGTTGGGATCGGTCGGATCGTCATAGATTTTTTCGAGTACATAGCCGTCGAGGATCATCTTATATACAATCGGCTTTTTTTCCTTTTCTGGAACCGGAGGAGGAGGAGGCAAGGGGCGCCGTTCAAAGCGATAAATGTCATCATTTCCAATACCCTCTTCGCGTGTAGAAGCGAAGTATCCGACTTGGAGCAAGTCTCCCGACTTCTTGGCCTTATGATCGATAATTAAGCCGAAATCGTCTCCTCCCGAGTTTAGCGGAGGACGAAGATTTTTGATCGGAGACCAACGGCCATTGGATTTCTTGTAGGTCTTGAAAATATCTAGACCACCCATGCCTGGATGATGGTCTGAAGAGAAATACAGGGTATCCTGATCGATATATGGGAACTTCTCGTTGCCGGCCGTATTGATGGTGCGACCCATCAATTGAGGAACATCCCAACTGTCTCCTTTTCTTTCACTCACGTAAATGTCAAAACCGCCCCATCCATCGGGATGATTACAAGAGAAGTACATCTTCTTGCCATCCGCTGAAATGGTTGGATGTCCGTAATTCACTCCATTTTCCACAAAATTTACGACTCTTGGAATGGTCCAGCTATTGCCATTGCTTTCACTGAACATGATCTTACAATAAGCATCTTCCTTCTTAGGACCAAAACAACGGGTGAAGTAAATCTCATTATAGTTGGGACTAAAAGCCACAGTCCCTTCGTTATCCTCCGTATTCAACATCTTGTCAAACTGATTGACGGTGTTATCCGTAAGGTCAACGATGAATAGATCAGAAAAGCTATTCCCTGTCCAATTGTAGGTATCATCACCAGTGCTGCCCTTACGATCGGAAGTAATGATAAGTTGTTGATCCTTATATAGCATGGGGGAGTAGTCGGCATAGCCTGAATTGAAGTCTGTTAGATCTACGGAGTAGGCTCGTCGTTTTTCCTTCTTCCAAACTTCGGCTACTTCACAAGCCCGAATTTCACGACGATACTCATAAGGGCTACCAATTTCTATCCCTAAATCCTTGAAGGCTTGCCTGGCCTCTTTGTAGCGTTCTGCTTTTTTAAGGGCATAGGCAAATTCCTTTAGTGCATCGTAGCCAGCATTGTTGTCATAAGCAGTTTGATACCAATTAATCGATAGTTCGCTCTGATTCAACTCGCGATAAGAATCCGCTAATTTTAAGGCGATCTTTCCTTTTTCGATTCTGGTTTTAGCTTTCTTATATTCCTTCTGGAGCATCTTTACCGCCACGGAGTACTGCTTAACTTCGTAAGCTGTGGCACCGTCCCGAACCTTTTCTGTGTAGGTACAAGAGTGTAGTATTAGAGCAAGAACAACAACAATCGGAAATAAATTATATCTCATAGCTGCTTTGCATATTTTGTCGGTTAGTGATCAGGAAGACAGGGATGTAAGTTAGAAGCACGAGCTTCTTCCTGTATAGCCAATATAACTAAATAAACGTTTCAAGAAAACTTCTTGTTGCGAGATTGAAAACTTGTGTCATTAAGACAACGAAAGAAGCTTACATCGTTATTTTACTGTCTATGGAGAATAACCGCAATTTGGGTACTAATGTTTTGAGACTATGAATAGAAGCGTCTCTCTTACCTTCTGATTTTTCCTTAGTGAAATTCGGAAGGCTCTACAACAAAACTCTACCCCTGTGCATCATTAGTTCTGAAAGGACTTTAATCCCTTTCCAATTCAATTAAAATCTAAGACCACTGTATGAAAAACTCACTTTGTCTGTTAAGTATACTATTCTGCTCATGCTTGGCCGCACAGGCACCATTTTCTCCATTTCAGGAAAAAGCCCCCAGTGTGAAAGTCCAACTCAACGGATTTGATTCAGAACAAGATGCAGACCTCGAATTGTCTTTTGTCCTCGTCGTACCGACTCCTGAACATCAGGAAGAAAATAAAGTAAAACCCGAATCTGATGGGACTTATATCTTCCAATTACCACATCCATTGAGATATCAGCAAATCTGGTTTAGTATCGGAGACTATTATTATGGAGAACTGATTGTAGATCAGGGCCTGGAGGTCGTAGCTGACTTAGAAATGTTAAAGAAGGATCCTGGAAACTGGCTGAAAGAGGGCATCGAGTTCAAGGGGACGGATGCAGGGCTGTGTGAGGTAGTCAATCGTTTTGTCCAATACCGCAGAGAAAATAAACTGGAAGGGGAAAACAAGATGCACATTATGATGGATCGTAAAGCTAGTGTCGAAGATAAGGTGAAGCGCATGAAGGCCCTACAGGAAGCAGAGATTAAGAGGGAAGCTACCTACATAGACACCTATCCATCTGAGTCCAATTGGGTATTGGAAAATGAGAGAATATCAGATTACTACGGTGATCTGTGCGTACTATATTGGTCTAAACCCATGCCAGCGGCGTTACGGGAAAAAATCTTAACGCATCAGCCGAAGCTGATCTCCAACGCTTCTTTTGCCTACTATAACTATCAAAGTAATGGTCTTATGTTCCCGACTCCCAAGGAGACCATCCGCCAATTTGAAGAAAGACTGCCTGCGCAGATCGAAAGCAAGGAAGAAAGAGAAAGGATGGCCACTTTTACTTCCCTATTGAAAAAGAAAGAGCAGGAGCTTGAATATGAGCAAGACTTGTACAAGAAAGAGGCCAAGTACTTTTTTCAGCAGTACAAAAAACAAATTCATGAAGCAAAAGTGGATGCCTTTGCGAAGAAAATTGAAAGTGCGTCCCCGTCGACACGAGATTTTCTTATCGCCTTAGGCGGAGGGAAAGATATTTGGGAGCGTACCTACTATGTGGAGCAGATGTTGCCAAAAGTGAAGGGGACGTGGACTAGAAATATGATGGAGAAAAATTGGGCTGCTACGAAGAAGAAGATCATGGCGGTGAATGAGAAACTGGCGGCAATTCAAGTTAGTACTACGGATTCTCCCATTGGGAAGGATCTAGGAAGTCTTGATAATGGAGCGCATTTTTATCAAGCGGAACAAGCTGAGTTGGAAGAACTATTGGGGGCCTTACGTTCTGCTGCGGGTGAAAAAGCGGTGTTGTTTGACATTTGGGCAACTTGGTGTGGGCCTTGTATCTATGACATGAAGCAGAGCCAGGTAAATATTGATAAGCTAGATGATATGGGGGTGGAGGTGATCTATATCTGCGTGGAATCTGGAACCGATAAAGACACTTGGCAAAAGAAAGTTACCGAATTAGGCGTCAGCGCAAAGCATATATTTCTAAGCTCCGAACTCTCTGAGCAAATTATGGAGTACTTTGAATTGAGGGGGTACCCGAGCCACGTATTTTTAGATAAGAGCGGCAAATACCATCCAGATCTAGTACATTCTATCAGAAACATCAATTTTGAGAAGATTCAAGATAAATTGTGATCCAACTTTTGCCTAAATAAAGAAAAAAATAAATTTCTGTAACCAGCAGTTAGGTACTTCCGTCATAGGCAGCATGTAAGTAATCATCCGAAAATAATCTACCTATGCTGAGGAATTACCTGACTGTTGCTTTTCGAAACTTGTGGAAACATAAGTTCTATTCCCTGATCAATATTTTGGGCTTGGCTTTAGGACTAGCCTGCTTCCTTTTTATATTTCTCTTTATCCGTGACGAGCTGAGTTATGATCAATATCATGAAAAAGCAGATCGGATCTATCGCGTTAACTTCGATGGGCACGCCTTCGAACAGGACCTCAATTTTGCGGTAGTTGGTGCACCCTTTGGTCCCACCGTCCTAGAGTCTTACCCTGAAGTAGAACAGCAATGCCGCTTTCGTTCCTACGGAAGTTATGCTGTTCGCTACGAAGACAAAAGTTATATAGAAGAAGATTGGATCTTTGTGGACTCCACTTTCTTTGACGTCTTCTCCTTTGACCTGGTAAATGGTAATCCAACAACAGCCCTAGTGGAACCCAATACCATCGTCATCACAGAACGGATGGCGGAGAAATATTTCGGATCAGGAGATCCAATTGGCAAAACCTTGACAGCGGACAATGACCAACTATTTCGCGTGACCGGGGTAATGAAGGCCATTCCTAAAAACACCCATTTCAATTTCGATTTCTTCGCTTCCATGGCCACTACTGAGGAAAGTCAGAACCCAACTTGGCTGAGCAATAACTTCCAAACTTACTTGGTGTTAAAAGAAGGAACAGATCCGGCTACCGTAGATGCCAAAATGGAGGATCTCGTATTGGACTACATTGGACCGGAGATGGAACGATTCATGGGTAAATCCATAGAAGATATTATGGCTGCGGGCAACTACATTACCTTCAGCCTATTTCCGTTGAAGAAAATTCACCTGTATTCCGATAAGAATGAAGAATTAGCTCCCACGAGCGATATCAAGTACATCTATATATTCGCCTTTATTGGCTTCTTCATCTTGCTTTTGGCGTGTATCAATTTTATGAATTTGTCTACCGCAAGGTCAGCCTCCAGAGCCAAGGAGGTCGGTATGCGGAAGGTCGTTGGGGCGCAGCGTAAACAACTGATCTGGCAATTCTTGAGTGAATCCGTTGTGATTACCTTTCTTGGGTTCCTGTTGGCAGTGGGCGGTCTGTTCTTTTTCTTGTCCCGTTTCAATACGCTGGCTGGTAAGGAATTGAGTGTCGCGCAGATCAACCATCCCGCTTTTTGGGGCTCTATGCTGCTTTTGGTAGCCTTGGTCGGGATTATTGCGGGAAGTTATCCCGCCTTTTACCTTTCATCCTTTAGACCCATTGCCGTATTAAAGGGGAGAATCATAAAACGAGTAGGACAAGCCATTTCCTTACGTTCTGTCTTGGTTATCTTCCAATTTGCCATAACGGTAGCGCTGATTGCTGGTACAATGGTAATTGGCAAGCAATTAAACTATATTCAGAACAAGAAATTAGGCTTTGATAAAGACCAAGTTCTGGTGCTCAATAACTTCTATAATTTAGGAAATAACTGTCAGGCCTTTAAGGATGAAATCATCAAGCATCCACAAGTGATTAGTGCGTCGATGAGTAGCTCTCTTCCTACACCTTCTTCAAGAAACAGTTCGGCTACTTTCTTGGGACGGACGCCGGATCCCAGTAAAACCCATGTAATCCAATTGTTTACGGTAGACCATGACTATATCCCGACTTTGGGAATGGAAGTGGTTGATGGGAGAGCATTTTCTAGAGATTTTCCATCAGATTCAAGCGCCGTAATTCTAAATGAATCTGCTGTGGCTATATATGGCTTGGATGAGCCATTAGGCCAAGAGATTAGTGTTTTTTCTGGAGGTACACCTGATAATCCGGAGCTAACCACGACTAAGGTAATCGGGGTGGTAAAGAACTTTCACTTTGAATCATTACGCAGTAAGATCGGTCCCCTAGCTATTTTCATGGGACAGAGCCGTGGCCGTTTATCGATTAAGGTTAAAGGGGAGAATATCCCGAGCCTGATCACTGATATTCAGCAGCAATGGAATACAATGGGGCCCGGCCAACCTTTTGATTATACTTTTATGGATGAGGATTTCGCTTCGGTATATGAATCAGAAACCAGAGTGGGACATATCTTCTCCGTTTTTACTTTCCTGGCCATATTTATCGCCTGTCTTGGTCTCTTTGGGCTAGCTACCTTTACTGCAGAACAAAGAACGAAGGAAGTTGGTATCAGAAAAGTGATCGGTGCTTCCATTGGAAGAATATTTGTGCTATTGACCGCGGAAATTATGAAATGGGTGCTGATCGCCAATGTCATAGCACTCCCATTGGCCTATTATTTTATGAGCCAATGGTTAGAAGGATTTGCTTATCCGGTTGACCTGAGTTGGTTGACCTTTACGGTTGCACTAGTGATGAGTTTATTTATTGCTCTGGTGACCGTCAGTTATCAAGCTTTAAAGACAGCATGGATGAAGCCCATACAATCGCTGCGCTATGAGTAGAAATCAGCAGCGTATCATTAAACCCGTTTAATAAGTGTATTCCAGTCTAGCTTATTAATAGGGAGACTGTAGAGTTTACAGTACTTTTATCCCGTCAGTGATTTGGTTATGTATCATTGACGGGATTTTTTTGTTTAATGACATTGACTCAGGACCACGGCGCATTAAACTCAAATCCTAAACATGTTACCTTTTCATTTGTATTATCATAAAGCCGTCATATGAATAAGCAGTTGATTTTTGTTAAACGCCCTGAAGGCATGCCAGAAGCAGATACCTGGAATTTGGAGACCAACGAAATTCCGAGTATTGCAGATGGCCAGTTTCTAGTCAAGCAACACTACATTTCGTTAGACCCGGCCATGCGGGGTTGGATGAGAGATGCAAAATCCTACATCCCGCCAATTGAACTAGGAGAAGTGATGAGAGCTGGCTCGGCTGGTGAAGTGGTAGCCTCGAAGAACCCGAATTTTCAAGTGGGTGACTTCGTTTCTGGTTGGGGAGGGGTGCAACAGTACGCCGTGTTTGATGGAAGCCGATCCTTCAAGGTAGATCCTAATTTAGTTCCTTTGCCAGTCTACATTGGTACGCTTGGGATGCCGGGCATGACGGCTTACTTCGGCATACTTGAAGTAGGTGAGTTGAAGGAAGGGGACCGCGTATTGGTCTCTGGTGGAGCTGGAGCTGTGGGAAGTATCGTTGGGCAGATCGCTAAGATCAAGGGCTGCCACGTGGTGGGAATTGCTGGTGGACCTGAGAAGTGCAAGTATATGAAAGAGGAGCTTGGGTTTGACGGAGCGATTGATTACAAGTCGGAAAATATGTACGAGGCCATTGCAAGAGAATGTCCTGAAGGAATCGATGTGTTTTTCGACAATGTCGGAGGAGAGATACTGGATGCCGCTTTGGCCTTCATTCGCCAAAACGCCAGAGTCGTGATCTGTGGAGCTATTTCCCAGTATAATAACCGGGATAATATCAGAGGGCCAAAGAACTACCTTTCGCTATTGGTTAACCGGGCTTCGATGAAGGGAATGGTCGTTTCCGATTTTGTGAAGGACTGGGGCAAAGCAGGACAGCAAATGGGTATGTGGATGGCGCAAGGAAAATTGAAATCTCGTGAAGATATCTACGATGGAATTGAGAATTTCCATGAAACGTTCTTACGTCTTTTCAATGGAGATAAAAAGGGCAAATTGGTCTTAAAGGTAATGGAAGACTAATACCAAAACCCTGTAATGTGGTAGATTGCTAAGTTTGTGAATCTTGTTTGAGC
>ENA-UENT01000672-UENT01000672.1-marine-metagenome-genome-assembly--contig:-NODE-672-length-16216-cov-3.386146_pt1 | contig 16216 bp, 14 predicted proteins | sample MGYA00237879_ERZ529330 | MGnify/ENA primary metagenome ERZ529330 (study PRJEB26372, sample SAMN05368345) | marine metagenome | biome: cultured habitat; feature: ocean water; material: water; isolation... | reverse complement strand
TCTATCGTTATGCCGAAGGTAAATGGACTATTAAGGAAATTCTGGTCCACTTAATCGATGATGAAAGGATTTATACTTATCGGGCGCTCCGTTTTGCCCGCCATGATCACACGGACCTGCCTGGATTTGATCAAGACCAATACACTTCTAATTCCTTTGCCAACGAAAGAAGTCTTGCCAGTATCTTAAAAGAATATGAAGCCGTCCGCAAAGCCACCTTACAGCTATATGAGCATTTGCCCGAGGAAGCCTTGACGCGGGGAGGAACAGCTGACGGTGCAGAGAATTATCGTAGCGTACGCGCCTTGATCTACCACTTGGCTGGTCATGAACTTCGACATCTGAATATCATTAAGGAAAAATATCTATCCAACTAAAGTCTAGAGATGGAAATTCGATCACTCAATCAAACACCCCTTCGAACCATTGTGGATTGCTTGTTAATCGCCTTTGAGGATTATTTCGTACCAATGCCTAGCGACGTCAATTATTGGGCAGACCGTTTTAAGGGAGCGAGAGTAGATCTAGCGCTTTCCTACGGTGCTTTCGAGGGGGAGCGGTTAGTGGGTTTCATTATCCACGGCATAGACGTTTACAAAGGTCAACGCACCGCATTCAATACCGGTACCGGAGTGATTCCAGCATTTAGAAGCCGAAAGATTGTAGACCAAATCTATGCCTACAGCCTGCCCAAACTGAAAGAACAAGGCATCACCCAATGTGCCTTGGAGGTGATTCAGGATAATCATAGAGCGATCAGGGTGTACGAAAGAATAGGGTTCTCCATCACACGTAATTTTCTCTGTTTCAAGGGGAGTCTTAAACAGGAATCCGAAGACCTAGAGGTAACCCCAGCGTCTTTTGAGCAAGTTCAATGTTTGCGTACAGACCATCAATTATACTCTTGGGACAATGTAAATGCAGCTATCCAAACCGCTGGTTCCATCTACAACACCTTTTTGGTAAGGAGTGGAGAAAGGGACATTGGTTTTTTTACGATTAATCCGAAGAACGGCTACCTGGCGCAATATGAAGCTAGTCCAGATGACTTTCCCAGTTTACTGGCTGGCATCCAAGCCATCCATCCTGATGTTAGAATTAATAATGTAGATCAGGAACGAGCTGAGACCATCTTGTTTCTGTTGTCAGCTGGACTAGACAATCATATTGATCAGTACGAAATGGTAATGCAAATTTAGGGGATACTGGCAATGGCAGTCTTTGCTCTTCATCGTCACGGAGAATAAAGTACCCGCATCCCAAGCTTTACAAAAAAATGCCTCCAACCCCGGTCCTGAGTTATTCTTTTGCGGCGGCCAATTTTCTAGGGTGTGGTTGTTCATTTTCAAGATAGTATTTGAACTCCTCCACTATTTCAGCGGAGGCTTCCCCTACTTTCTTCCCGACGATGGGACTCATCACAAACCCCAAAAAGCCTTTCGTTGTCAAACTAAAATCGACATCTAGTTGGGTTTGGGTTTCGCTAATCTTGACAAGTTTCCAGGTACCGATCGCACTTTTAGCTATAGGAGGTACGCCCTTAGAAATGTGGTAAGTGAGGCTGTAATCAACTGGATCAAAAGCATCTAGCTCTTGCCAGTTATCACCACTCTCTGTCAAAGTGGCTCGATGGCGGTAAGACAATCCTGGAAGTTTAGGCGTCCCCCCTGGTTTTGAGGCTATAAAGTTCGCAGCCCAAAGGTGAGGTTCAGCAAATTGATTACCCAATACCTCCCAGACTTCATCAATGGGCTTCTGGATAAGCGTTTTTTCTTTGAAATGTAACGTTCGAGAAGCAAATAAATGCACGAGAAGTAGCGAAACTGCGAGAATTACGATTGATGCCAACATGGTTTTGTTCTTCATAATTTCTGATTATTAAATGTTTGCGCATATTGGAAGGGAGAACAAGACAAGTGTGACAAAATAGAGTAGCCGAAAAGTAGAAGAACGTCAAAAAACAACACATAACAAACAAATTATCAGACAGTTATTCCACTTATTTTTATTTCATTTTTTTTCAATCACCCACAACGATCCGAAAAACATGAAGAATGGAAAAGTAGTAGCGCTCAGTAAAAGCAGCACACACACAATGCAAAAATTTAACACCTCCCAAATCAAGTTGCTCAAAGGGCTCGGGGTGGAAGGAGATGCCCACCTCGGCAAAACCGTCAAGCATCGCTCCCGGGTAGCGAAGGATCCCACCCAGCCCAATTTGAGGCAAGTGCACTTGATTCATCAGGAACTTCATGAAGAACTAGCAAACAAAGGATTTGAGGTGACGCCAGGGCAAATGGGAGAGAATATCACTACGCAAGGGATCGACCTACTGTCACTCCCTAAAAACACGATCTTGACCATTGGCGCTAATGCTAAAGTCAAGATTACGGGTTTGCGCAACCCTTGTCATCAACTTGATGGAATACAGAAAGGCTTGATGAAGGCCGTGTTGGATAGGGATTCTGAAGGTAATCTTATTCGCAAGGCAGGCATTATGGGAATAGTACTTGCGGACGGGGAGATAGAACTGGGAGATGAGATTTCGATAGAGTGGCCGGCAGAACCACACTTACCTTTAGAGCGCGTTTAAACCACGGAATCCTGTAGGAAGGTTAAAAAGTAAAATCTGAACTTCTCTTTGTCCAAAATGTTTTAGTTTGCATCCGGCAGCTAAACCTTTCTCTGGCAATTTTTGTGCTCCTTCCTAGCTGACTAGATAGGTAGCAGTTTAGATAGAAAATTGCGCCCAAAGAAAGCAAAGCTTTTAGCTAAAAGGGTGACTTAAAAACACAAAAATTGTCTGAGGCCCAGATAAACTTGAATGGCATGGAAGATCCAATCATCGATAGCGACTTTTTTTCCGAACAACAACCTACCATCGATCAGGCACAGTTGGCCACCTTTTGGCAGCGCCTAGGGGCGCAATTGGTAGATTTCATGATCTTATTTCCCATCATGGTGCTGAGCTTATACAACACCCTGAACATCAAGAATCTTGGGATCATGCTGCTGCTCACCACTGCCTCTGCCCTATACAAGCCTTATTTCGAATGGAAGCGGAGCGCAACCTTTGGAAAAAGCTTTCTAGGTATCAAACTTGTGGATGAGCACCTCAACGACATTTCCATTGATCAAGCATTCAAACGATATTTCCCCTGGGTGATCAGTTTTATTTTCTCAATGGTATCGAACATTTACCTGTTCTTTTCTCCTGAATTTCCTGAGGTGACTGATTTCATGCAAATTGGCTACGTGGTGCAACGAGCGCCCTTAGCTGGCCTGAGTAATTTTTACGGCTTCATCTTTATTGTCCTAATTGGCAGCCTAGTTTTTGATATTAGAAAGCAAGGTATCCACGATAAATTTGCAGGCACCTACTGCATTGTAGATCAATAAAGCCTAGTGAATCCTAAGCTTTAAGCGGGAACTAAAGTATCAAGACAAGAGTTGGATAAGCATTGATGCATGTAAAGCCTTGTCATGAACTACCGACTCGATCAGATTCCTTTTTTTCAGCAACTTTCAGACAGTCAGACTATCCTCCTTGCAGGCGCGGGCGGGGGATTTGATATCTTCTGTGGTATACCGCTTTATCTCAATCTAGTCAAACAAGGTAAACGGGTCATCATCAGCAATTTTGCCTTTACCTGGTTGAGTCGGACTACTGCTCGCCAAGTCTATCCTTATTGCTATGAAATTACTACTAAAGATCAAGATCTTTCTGGTAGAAACTACTTTCCGGAGAAGTATCTCAAAACCTGGTTACAAATTCAGGGACACGATGCCTCCGTATATGCTTTCGAACGAACCGGAGTAGCCCCACTTCGCGATGCCTATAACTATTTGATCAAAACCCATCAAATCGACACGATACTGCTCATTGATGGAGGTACCGACAGCTTAATGTTTGGCGATGAAGAAGGCTTAGGTACACCGCAGGAAGACATATGCTCTATGGCAGCTGTTTACCGAACTGGCATCAAAAAACAATACCTAGTGAATCTTGGTTTTGGGGTGGATCACTATCATGGAGTCTCTCATTTCCGATTCTTGGAAAATATAGCGAAGCTTTCTCAAACCGGGGCTTATTTAGGGCTGTTCCAACTGTTGCTAGATATGGAAGAAGGGCAACTCTATGCCGATGCGGTACAATTTGCGAATAAACGAATGCCCGGAATGGAAAGCATTGTATCTAATTCAATTGTCAGCGCTTTGGAAGGCCAATATGGCAACTATCATCGAACGGCTAGGACACAGGGTAGTCATCTTTGGATCAATCCGTTGATGACAATTTACTGGGCCTTTGATCTACGAAAAGTTATCCCCGAGCTAAAATATTACGATCAGATAAAGTACACCAATACCCTTTCTGAGTTTAATGGCAAACTGGCTGGCTACCGCTCAAAACTCACTACTTACCGCCGTAGCAAGCAAATCCCCATCTAGCAGATCGTAAGAATCTCCTAAGGGATGCTTTTGCTTTACCCCGTTGATCCCCTACCGTATCCTAAAGCGGACATCATCTGATTTGACAATCTTAGTGTTAATTAGCAATTTACTCCTCCAATATCAGTTTGTATTATGATATCTTATACAAGGAAACTGCTAGTAGCATTCTGGAGCAGTTCCAACTAAATGGACCCGACATGAATAGGAATTATTACACCACCTTATGGATAGTGTTGATACTATCCTTGCCCTTCAACATGAATAGTCAGGAATTGGCACGTAAAGGATCGCTGGGTGCGCTCCTAGGCCCAGTTTCCCAAGGTATTCAATCTCAAACTCAGGCTCCCTCCACCAAAGGCACTTACCTTCAACGTGTGATACCCAACACTACAGCGGCAAGTATCGGATTAAAAGCAGGAGACATTGTCCTCAAAATCAATGAAGAGACCATTAAGAATACACAAGCGGCCGTGCAGATAGCGAAAACTTTCGTTGCAGATCAAAAGGTTAAAGTAGAAGTATGGAGGAAGGGGAAACGGCAAACCCTTTCCGGCAGAGTTAAGGGGAAGCCAATAGAACAATCTCCTGTTGCTCAAATAGTATATGATGCAGTGCCCTTTGAAGATGGCATGCTAAGGTCTATCCTGCATAAGCCGAAAGCCGATGGTCATTTCCCATTGGTTGTATTTATGCAGGGCTTTGATTGTGGCTCCATTGATGCCTACTATGACAATGCTGGCCCCATTCGCAGAATGGTAGATGGGCTAGTTGAGAAAGGCTTTGCCGTCTATCGGGTGGAAAAGCCTGGTGTGGGTGATAGCAATGGCTCATTGGATTGTGGAAGTATTGATTATGACCAGGAACTAGCCGCCTTTGATACGGCTTTGGGGGAGTTAAAGAAATACAAATTCCTTGACCATGAAAACATCTTCTATTTTGGTCATTCTTTAGGGGGTATAACAGCCCCTATCCTTGCTGCCAAGCACCATCCCAAAGGCGTGATGGTCTATGGAACTGTGCTCAAATCTTGGCATGAATACATGCATGAAGTACATCGAGAGCAAGCCATTAAAAGAGGGGATGATTTTATCCGTTTAGATGCCAACACTAGAGCGGTGGCCCCACTTCTTGCAGAATTTTTCTTGATGAAGAAAAGCCCAGCGGAGTTGGCTCAAAATCCGGATTATCTAGCATTGATGCAAAACGGGATTATGGCCTTTGAAAACGATCGCCTCTTTGGACGTCACTATACCTTCTGGCAAAATCTCAATGACCACAATCAAGCGGAGGCCTGGAAAGAGGCTGGCGTACACACATTGGCACTGTATGGCGAATATGACCTTCAAGCCATTAGCGGAGAGGCAGCGGAGAACATTGCGGCATTGGTAAACACCTACCACCCAGGAAAAGGTCAGTATATGATTATTCCTGAAACCGAACATGCCTTCGCTAGGGTACCGTCCATGGAAGAATATGTTCAGATGCGTAATTCTGGTGCTTTCAATCGCCAGTACATGACGCAGAATTTCAACAAAGATATTGTGGAGATCTTATCCGAATGGATGCTCAATCTCCTGCAGGAAAGTTAACTTTTTAGACAAATTCAGTGGACTGCCATGTAAAGAGATTTGTCGAAGAACCCATTTACTATGCACCGAAGAACTGCTTTAAAGACTGGCATGGCTGCCATGGCTGGCATGCTCTTGCCTGCCGCCGTAAGTTGCCAAAATCCGATAGATAAAAAACTAGGTATCGCTCTAGTGGGCCTCGGCAATTACAGCACTCGCCAGCTAGCACCCGCGCTACAGCACACCCGCCATTGTGAACTCAAAGGCATCGTCACGGGAACGCCTAGCAAAGCCGAAAAGTGGCAAAAAGACTATGATTTAGACCCCAGTAATGTCTATAATTATGACACCTTCGATCAGATCGCCAAAAACGATGAGATCGACATCATCTATGTGGTTCTTCCCAACTTTCTGCATGCAGAATACACTATCCGTGCTGCGAAGGCAGGTAAGCATGTGATTTGTGAAAAACCCATGGCCATGTCGGTTGAGGAAGGTCAGCGCATGGTCGATGCCTGCAAAGCCGCAGACGTACAACTACAAGTGGGGTACCGATTGTATTTCGAGCCCTTCCATCTGGAAGCTCACCGGATGGGTCGGGAGCAAGTCTATGGCAAAATCAATCTCATCGAGGCCAGTCTAGGTTTCTCCATGGCCAATCCCGAATCCTGGCGTCTCAACAAGGAGAAAGGTGGCGGTGGCGCGCTCGTGGATCTCGGCTTATATGCCATGCAGGGGGCTAGAATGATGTTGGGTGAACTGCCTACGCATGTGACTGCTCAAGGCTATACGATGCAAAAAGACATATTTAAAGGTATCTACGAGACCGTTAGCTGGCAAATGCATTTCCCCTCTGGTGCTATTTCCAACCACAGTACCTCCTACTCCACCTATGTCGACCGCCTGTACGCTTCCGCTCAACGTGGCTGGGTCGAGCTCAAGCCCGCTTTCAACGCCGTGGGCGCCGCCGGACAAACCAGTGATGGACCGATGCACTTCGCCACGCCGCCCTATCAGCAGATTGCCCAGATGGATGAGTTTGCGGAGTCGATTAAAGCGGGGAAGCGAAGCATTGCCGCAGGAGAAGAAGGCCTGAAAGATCTCCGGATCATTAAAGCTATTTTCCGGGCTTGTGAGTCTGGGAAACTAGAGGAGGTGAGGTAGACTTTGGCTCCCAAGCTGATGTTGTGTGCTTGCCTGGCTTTGACAGGTTTTTCATCAACATCTCTCCATGCCCGATGCCTGCCACGCTCCAATAGCTTTTTCACCAACCTCCATCCTCACCCAAAGCAAACCTCCCGAACCTTGGCCAATTCCAAGATCCGGGAGGTGTTACGTTTTCTGAAAGCAAGTTACTGGAATGTTACTTCACTAGATTTATAATGCTTTCCACTGCAGGAATACTATACTGAAGCATTCTTCTGGAGGCCTCCACACAGTCATATTGACCTCGATGTGCATTGGGACAATAGGCGGGAATTCGAGAAGCATGTGTTAGAATACCAACATGGCTTTGAAAGAGCTTATCCCAATTATCAACTGTGGCGGTCTGATAAATGCTGCTCATGGCAGGTGTGTTATTTGCTTTCACAAAAGTGCCAACTTCATTACAGGCAGGTAAGTAGTTGTCTCGAAAATCTGCATACACTTCGGTCCATGGAAGCTTACCATTATTGGCTTCATTAGCCTTTTCAGGATATTTGTACATATTGTCCTTAAGCAGGGTCAATCCTTCCTGGCAGGTTATGCAATTCTGATCAAGCTCTGAAATTGGCTCAGCTTCCCATTTGATTACACTATTGGCAGGATCGGGGGCATTGCTAGTGCTCGTCGCGGAAGGATTCCCTGCATACACATTACTTCCTACAGCAACGGCATGTGTACTTCCATTTAATCCAGAGCCTAGTGCTGACCAGCTACTGCCATCCCATTTTGCAATACGGCTAGCTGGAATGTCCCCTGCTGTAGTGAACGTCCCTACTACATACACATCACTCCCTGAGAAGGCAATGCCCATGCATTGAGCATTCAATCCAGATCCCAAGGCCGACCAGGACGTCCCATTCCATTTGGCAATATTCCTGGCAGAAACGCCACTAGCTTGGGTGAAATTCCCCCCTACATATACATCGCTACCTGAAATGGCAATAGATACACAAGAGTTATTTAAGCCTGTACCCAATGCCGTCCAATTGGTGCCGTCCCATTTGGCAATATTGTAGAACGATACGCCGCCTGCATGAGTAAAAAGTCCTCCAATGTAGATATCATTACCCGAGATGGCGATGGCCCGGCAAATAATTGCTGTACTAGCAGGATTGTTATACCAGGTCAATTCAGCTCCCAATGCGGACCAGGTGCTACCATTCCATTTGGCAATACGACTAGCGTCAACGCCGCCCGCGGTCGTGAATAATCCCCCTACATAGACATCGCCGTTTAAAGCCGATACGGCAATAGCATAGCAATGATTATTTAGACCATCGCCTAGTGCCGTCCAGTTGCTACCATCCCATTTGGCAATATAGTTGGCCGGAGTGCCCCCTGCTTCTGTAAAAAATCCTCCTGCATAGACGTAGGGACCATGTACAGCTATAACTTGTACGTTGTGATTCAACTCACCTCCCAGCACTGACCACGTATTCAGTGGCAGCGCCGGAGCGTCTTCTCCGGCTTGTGGTCCAGTGATTTTTGTAGAAGCAGCCACAATCCCCTCACACTCATCCATCCGTACATCAAAGCCAGCCAGATTGAGACTACCGGTAAACCCGGTGGTAAGATTGAGGGTGCCGTCCGGATTGAGGAGTTCTGCAATGGGTAATTGACCTGAAGTTAAATGAGCTCCATTAGTGGGACTGGCATGTAGCCAAAAAGTAGTCAATAGTAATGCGATCGTACAGATAATACTTTTCATTTTTGATGTTTATCTAGATTATTAATAAGGGATAGGATTCAAATGAAATGAAGGAGAAAGAACCGAGAGGAGGTTCGAGCATCAACTTTTACCTAATTGTTTTTTTAGCTGTTGTCTAATCTAAGCTGCATCTTCGTCTGGTAAAGCATTCGGAGGAGCCTGACACCACCAACTGCAAATTGAACTACTCCACCTCATCTATGATTCTTTCAACTGCAGGAATGCTGAATTCCAACATTCTTCTGGAGGCTTCTAGGCAATCGTATTGTCCCCGGTGTGCATAGGGGCAATAGGCAGGTATTCTGGTGCCATGAGTTAGGATGCCGACATGGCTTTGGAACAATTGATCCCAGTTTCCCACAGTGGACTCTGTATAAATGGTGTTGATCGCTGCTGTAGGGTTGGCTTTAACGTAGTCCCCTACTGCTATGCAGGCAGGGTAATTGTTGGTTATAAAGTTCTGGAAGACATCCGCCCAGGCTTGGCGACCGCCATTGCTTTCGTTGGCTTTTTCAGGATACCGGTACATATTGTCTTTCAGCAGCGTTAAACCTTCCTGGCAAGTGGTACAATTCTGCTGCAGAGGTGTAGCCTTAAAGCCTACACCCACTCTTTTGCCGGTAATATCCCAAAAGACGAGGGGACAGTAAAAGTGGATAGAATTACCCAAGAACATGCGATTCTGCGGCTGGCAGGGGATAGGAACAGGAGGTGTAGCATCGGATTGAAAAGGAAGTGGAGTTTTGTTATTATCATAATTACTGATCAGGACAGCATTGGGGACAAAGATTCCATTCCTAATCTTTTGGAGTCCAGTTGTGTTGTTCGACGGGAATGTATAGGAGTTTTCAGTATTTTCACTGTCCGTGAAAATTATTTCTACCTCCACGTCTTCTTTTAGCCATTTACCGCCTTCCGTTGTATGCCAGGAAGAACTTTCAAAGTCATTTGCAAATCCATTAGTCTGTGGATCACCAAGGAGGCGTGTACTTAGGATATCGTGTCCGGTATCCAAAGTTACCTCTAGTGCTTCAGAGGTGTAAGTTGTGGCGCCGTTATTCGCACTTAGCTTCACTTTAAATCCAGGAATTTTCTCTGGGTAATACACCTCATTTCCCCATCTACAATTGGTAATATTGTTTCGCCACTTAATTTGCCCATAATTGGCCATCTGGTCGATCGGTCCCAGTTGAAGGTAGAGATTTGTTGAATTCCAATCATCATTGATATTCCCGGACGGTGTATTGGAGTAGATACCAAATCCTATTTTGCCGTTAACGGGATGGCTTTCAGCCAATTCATATGAGATCGATCCCATGTATGGGAAAGCACCTGCTATAAACCTTTTCTTAGCTGGCAACTCACCAGCCTTTCCCTCTTTAAAGACATAATATTCGAAGCCGGCCAAGATGTATTCAGTCCCATCTTCACTGTAAAACTTTAGATCTCCAGTTACTTTGTAAGCATCCTTTCCCCATTTTGAAAACGTATTCGCAGCTGATTTGTCAATTGAGTTAGCGAATGTTTCCGTCAAGTTTTCGTAGGGAATACAAAGAGCACTGGAACCGGTATCAAAGACGAAATCATACCCTTGAACATCTATGAAATCATCATTTTTGATCCGAATCGATGGATAGGATTTGCCATTTAATGGCAATGGTATCATCTTCGATACATCCAAACCCTGCAGATCTTGTGATTGTAGTTCAAGTGTGTTTAAGCAAAGGAAGCTGACTATTACCATAGCCAAGCATTTGAGATTCTTCATTCTCATGATTGTTTAGGTTTTTAGATTTAGCGTAATCAAATGATAGAGAAATGCAAGAGAGATGGCCTTTGCAGGCTTGTGCATTAACTTTTTGAAATGATCCTTCCGAGCTGAGTGATGATCGTAAGGTTCCTGGAAATTTCTGGAGGAGGAATGAAATTTCGAATCAATCCAATCCAATGAAAGGTGATGCATTACATCAATGAAGAGATAGACTAGAATGAAAAGTTTATTGGAGGATACAAGAGGAATCGCTACAAAGATGAGGGCATGAGGAGGGATTTTTTTCGTCATCTTGGTGCGATTTTTCGTCACACATCATTCAAAAAGGAATAAAAACACTCCTATTCAACTAAAAACCAAACATTTAAGCCTCAGAAGGAAATTTCCCATATCGCTTCTTAAAGTTGCGAGAAAAAGCTCTTGTGTCTCTATATCCTACCTCATAAGCTATCCGGTTAATAGAATCATAAGTGCGATCTTCCAATAACTGTAGGGCCTTATGCATCCGCACCTCTTGTAAATATCGAATGGGCGTAAGTCCAGTCAAACGCTTTAGTTGACGTAGGAGTGTAGACTGACTCATCGCGAACTCATCAGCTAATGAAGGAATAGAAATAGAGCTATCAGTATAGTGTTGGAGCACATAAGCTTCGAAGGATTCGAGCCATTGAAGGTCTTCTTGGGAAATTTTGGGCGTGATCTTAAGGGGCTCTGTATTAACAGGTTCGACTTCTACTCTATTCGCTCGATTTTTCAGCAGGTTTTCAATCCGCACCAGCAGTTCTTCCGCGTCGAACGGTTTCGTAAGGTAATCGTCTACTCCAATGCGCAGCGCCTTGAGTTTATCCCGTTGCTCCGCACGAGCGGTCAGCATCACCACAGGAAGATGCCTGGTATCTTGATCCTGCTTCAACTGAGACAACAATTGAAAACCATCCATGACTGGCATCATGAGATCAGAGAGGATTAGATCAGGGAGCCGGGTACTTTCCTGGTTCCCTGCATCTTCCTCGGTCATAATCTTAGCCGTAGCTTTTCTTAGTTTTTCTATGGCCTCAGTTCCATTTTCAGCAGCGACAACATCGTATTGATCTTGTAAGATCAAGCGGATGTAATCTTGTAATTGATAATTATCCTCAACAACCATAATTAATGGGCGGGAGCTCGTGCCTTCCAGGGCTGTAGTAGACACAGAACCACCAAGGACGGCTCCATCGATCGCTTTTTCTGGTTCTGGGATAGGGGAGTCAACATAGGGCTGCCCTTCCGCCAAAAGCAGTGGAAAGCGTAGGATAAATTCCGAGCCCTCTCCTGCGACACTAACCACTTCAAGTTTCCCATTAAACAGCTGAGCATACTGCTGACATAGAGCCAAACCTATCCCAGTCCCTCCCTCAATAGGTTTTTGCTGTTGATTGGTCTGAAAAAAACGATCAAAGATATAGGGTAGTTCATCTGCAGATATTCCAGAACCCGTGTCACTCACCTTTAATTCTAATTGATCTCCAATTTGAGATAGGCTACCTTTAATCTTTCCTCCCACTGGTGTAAACTTGAAAGCGTTAGACAATAGATTATTGAGGATTTGACGGCACTTTTCGCGATCAATTTGCGCAATTACATCTTGATCAACCCCTGATATAAAGGAATATTGGATTTGTTTACGCTCAGCCAAAGAGTCAAACATCGCTGCTTGCTGGGTGACAAAGTAAGAAACTGAAGTGGGCTCCATCTCCAACTTCAACTTTCCTATTTCTAGTTTTCTCAAATCTAGGATATCCTGCAAAAGATCTTGCAAGTGCCTCCCATTTAGATTGGCCATCTTTAATAGCTTGTCTTGTTTTTCTGTTAAACCACCTTCCTTCAACAGAATGCTAATTGGACCAAGCATAAGGGTCAAAGGCGTACGCAATTCATGGCTGATATTGGTAAAAAAACGCGTCTTTGCAACATCTAGGTTACGCAGTTGTTCGGCTTGTTCCAAAGTAAGCCGGTTGGCTTTCCGTAATTTAAATAGATAGAAGATGAGTGCTCCAGAAAACAATAGTGTCAAGGCAATCAAAGTCACCAGTAAAACCGTTCTTTCCCGTACGCGCTGCACCTCTTTCTTTTGCGTCTCTAGTTCCTGTATTTTCTTTTCAACATTGTATTTATTGTCTATCTCTACTACCTTTTCTAGATTCTCCGCTTTTATGGCTTCCAGTTCTATGGTATGTCCTCGGTCTAAATAGTATATAGCTGAATCCAATTGATTCAGTTGTTGATAAGCCGTCCCTTTGAGCTGAAAAAGTCGATGCCTTTGTCTTATGTTATTATCCTCAGCGATTGGCAAGTATAGCGCCACTGTGTCCAGGTATGGCAAGGCGTCTTGTGGTCTTTTCCCATCCACCGCCAATTTGGCTAGGCCCATGTACATGCTGCAAAAAGTAGTGTATTCTCCGATTGCTTTATATAATCTTGCCCCATTGGTGTAGAAGTTGGTAGCTGTATCGGGATTAGATTCCCGATAATTCAAGGCCAGCAAGAGATGCCCCTCGGCTTGTTCAAAAACTTGTCCAAATTCCTTCCCTACTCGAATGGCTTCTTTGGCATAGAAAATTGAAGAATCTCTACTCCCAAAATTCCGATGCCAAGACGAAATTCGGACAGCAAAATGTGCATAGACCGAATCCAATTTATGAAGTCGAATGGTTGATTGAGCCTCACGAAGATTTTCCAGACTTTGTTCTGGGCGCCCGCTATAGGCCAGAATACTAGCAATGACCCGGCAGGATTCGGCAAAAACATCCCAAGCTTCCGCAGCCTTACTTTCATCCTTTAGTCGCCATAAAAATTCGAAGGGAGTCCGGTCCATCCTGGCGTGGATTAATGCGGAACCATGCACTAATCTTGTTTGTAAGCCAAAGTAGTTGCTATATCGACCCTGCTCCTGCAATTTCTTCAGCAAGGGGCCAGTAATAGCAATCGCGCTCTTACTCCGCTTGGCGATCATCAGTTTCCGAGCTAAATCGAGAGAATCCTGTTCGTTAATCAGAAACAGTTCTAAATCCTCGTTTACATCTGTAAGATTGGAAAGAGTAATCCTAGACTGAACTTGAGCACTTGTCGTATCCAGAGCGGGTTGAGAGAATAAGAAAGTTATATAGATGATACTTGCGGCGAAAACTAGTAACATCTTCTTTAGGCTGTCATATACCAGCATGCAGGCACTATATATTCAGGTTGTTGTTCTAAAGTAATACTAAAGTATCCTATAGGTTTTAAATCCCAAAACTTCAATTAAGGCTTCGCGTTAAAAAGAGGAAAATCTGAGTCGCAGGTAACAACACCTGCAATGGCCAGATACCAGGGGGAGTCGCTCCAAGCCGATCTTCGGTGCCTGCCTGGCTTTGACAGGTTATCATCGACATCTCTCCCCAGCCTGCCACGCCCATTTGCTTTTCCAACAAAACATTTGTAAACTGCATAGAATCAATGCTACAGTATATGCAGCAAATCCCGTCCTTGTACATCACGGACAGTGAGTTGGGTGGACGTGGTGTGTTCTCATCCAGTCCTATAGAAAAAGGGTCAATTATTGAAATAGCTCCGGTATTGGTGATCCCAGGTTCTGAGCGAGATCTCTTGGATAAGACTATTATTCACGATTATTACTTCATCTGGGGCTTACAGGATCAACAGGCAGCCCTAATCCTGGGAAACGGCTCCATCTACAATCACTCCTTTAAGCCCAATGCGGAATATAGGCCAGATTTTGAAGGACAGACCATGAGTTTCTTCGCCCTCATGGAAATTGAGGCCGGGCAAGAAATTACCGTAAATTATAATGGTACGCCTGACGGGAAGGGTAGGTTCTGGTTTCACGAAAGCTAAGATAGAAACTAGCGGAAGTGAAGCTTGAAGCCTTCGTGACTGGCGGTAAAGCCTAAATTTTCGTAGAATCGAATGGCATCAGGTCTCTTCTTATCGGATGTCAGTTGGAGCACATGTGCACCTCGCGCCTTGGCTCGTTCTATCGCCCAGGTAAAGAATTGCTTACCCAGCCCCAGCCCTCTCTTATCTTCTCGGATTCGGACAGCCTCAATCTGGGCTCGCCAACCGCCTTTGTACGTGAGGTAAGGCAAAAAACTTAGTTGTAGGGTACCAATCACTTCCCCTTCCATTTCTACCACCATTAGCTCATGATTGGGGTCTTGATCAATGGCATGGAAGGCGTCCCAATAGGCCTGGGGTAAAGGGTCCTCGAATTGCTCTCGCAAAGCGCCGAGTTTATCGGCAGCAAGCATCCCCACAATGAGGGGCACATCCGCCTGAGTGGCAGCTCTAAAATGCAGGTCTTCTTTCATAGTCTGACGCTACATGTTGCGGAACCAATCTTGGAAATATTCTCCCACTACTGGGACAGGATTAGTCTGTTCTTGAGCAGCACCAACCAAAGCAATGATCCACAGTACAAAAGCAGCTAAGCTCAAAGCTGCACTGGTCATGGTGCTCAGAATAAAAAAGAAAAACATATTGCGTACTAGCCAAGCCACCATACTTAGCGCAAAGATCCCTAGTGCTTGCCGGATATGAAAAGAAACATATCCAGATCCTCGATCTTTATTCCCTATCACGGCAACAATCAACCCAATCGGAGTGATGTAACTAATGATCCCCAGTAACTTGTCATCAATACTTGCAAACGGATTATCTGACATCGCATTAATTTTTTAGCAAAATTAAGATTTGGCTGAAGATGCGATTGGTAAAAACGCATGCCTCCTCCAAAAGACTCCACTAAATTAAGGAGCCTGCCGAGGGGATGCAACTTAAATCGTCTAATATTTGGATTCCTTCGACGGGCATCGGTCGAAGGAATCCTGAATAGCAAGAGGTCTATTCGTAATGCAGACTATTGATCGGATTTTCAAACGCCGCCCGCACAGATTGAAAACTCACCGTTAGCCAGGCTATCGTAAGCGCTAAAATACCCGCAGCTAAGAATGGCATAAACCCAACATCAATCCGGTAGATAAAATCTGCCAACCACAATGACATCATATAATAGGATACCGGGATGGCCAGTGCAAAACCGATTACCACCAGCCAAGTGAACTCTTTAGAAAGTAGCATGACCAAATTGTTGATCGATGCGCCAAAAACCTTCCGTATCCCAATCTCCTTTCGACGCTGTTCGGCGGTAAAGGCGGAGAGTCCAAAAATCCCTAAGCTAGCAATGAAGATGGCTAGAATAGTAAAGGCCACAAAAAGCTTGAAGTAGCGCTCTTCCCCCTCGTACAATTGATCAATGCGATCATCTAAGAAAGTATAATCAAAGGCCTCTTCGGAGCCATATTGTGCCCATTTATCTTTGACAAAATCAATCGTCGCAGGCGTTCGGCTTCCATTAATACGCAAAGTCATCCAGTTTAACCAGCTTTCAGAAATATAGTAGACCACTGGCTCCACCTTGTTGTACAAAGATTCCATATTGAAGTCTTCGACCACCCCCACAATCTTACCAGTCCG
>ENA-UENT01000671-UENT01000671.1-marine-metagenome-genome-assembly--contig:-NODE-671-length-16231-cov-7.515619_pt1 | contig 16231 bp, 11 predicted proteins | sample MGYA00237879_ERZ529330 | MGnify/ENA primary metagenome ERZ529330 (study PRJEB26372, sample SAMN05368345) | marine metagenome | biome: cultured habitat; feature: ocean water; material: water; isolation... | reverse complement strand
TGGTTGGTCCCAAACTACTTCGTCGTCGGTATAGTCAATCCAGCTGGAGCGCTCCACCGGTCTCGCAAAGGAAGCGGAAGTCCCGGTCTTAGCGTAGTAGCTGAAGTGTAACGAAGCGTCACGCAGCTTAACCGGGAAGTAGGATTAAGATCCCGGTTCAAGACTTACTAAGGTTCGCTTTTGGAGCTCACCAAGTAAGTCTAGGCTGGAACTAAATCGGCGCAATATCGTTCCTTGTCCTGCCAGTTTAGCTTTACTTTCAGTGAAGATTAGTAAATTGAAGTAGATTGGTCAGGTGCCGGTGCCCGACCGCTGAAGCTATCGCGGATGGGGAAGGTAGGAAAAGGCATGCCGTTGTAAGTAAGAAAAGGAAAATGAGTAGGAAAATATTAATCGGAGATATTCATGGGTGTTTAGCTACTTTTAAAGCATTGCTGGAGCAAATCAATATTCACCGGGAGACGGATAAAGTATTTCTGCTTGGAGATTATATCGACAGAGGCCCGGATTCAAAGGGGGTAATTGATGAAATCATAAGCCTGCAACAAAAAGGATATGCCGTCCATCCAATAAGGGGAAATCATGAACAAATGTTGCTAGCAGACCATCATGCTGAAACCGTTAAGGGGTGGCATGATATGGCAGACGAAGAATTGAAAAATAGTTTTGGTATTGAGCATTTGACCCAGCTTCCAATCGAGTATATAGATTTTTGCAAAAAATTGCCTTATTACCACTCAGAGGATGATTTCATCGCTGTGCATGCAGGCTTGGATTTTAGTCAGGAGAATCCGTTGACAGAAAATAAAGAACTGTTGTGGATAAGAGATTGGTATGATAAGGTTAATTATGACTGGCTTCAAGGAAGAAAAATAATTCATGGCCATACGCCCCTGACACGCCAGGAAATTGAAGAACAGTTCAGTTGTTTTGACGAAAGACAAATCCTGAATATCGATTGTGGGGTATTTCTTTCAAAGAGCAAAGCTTATGGGCTAGGTCATCTATGTGCGTTCGATATAACGAACAAAAGATTATATTTCCAGGAGAATATTGAAAGGGATTGCAAGTATTAATACCCTGCTTGCCAAATGGGCTAAATCGCTCACTAACCTTCTTCCCAGGCAGCCGACCTACCTCCAATTGAACAGATCAACTCCGGCCCGGCCCAGAATCCCGGAAATCGGAGCAAAGTGATTTTTAGCAGCGCCTTTATACCGGAAACAGGGTACTTTGCTCCTAAATTCCAGGTTATGCAGACGATTAAGTTCAGGGTCAATAATAGGGACGATGCTTTTTTTCAGGCGTTGCAGAAAGAGGTGTCGACATGGCTGGACAAACAAAAAAACGGGCGCTATGCGAATACCCTAATGCTTGCTAAAGGGGTGCTCTTCCTTTCGCTTTTCTGGGGTGCTTATGCGCTTATCCTTTTTGGTGGTTTTTCCAGCATCGCGACCATCCTGTTGTATGCCTCAATGGGGGTATCGGGACTGCTGATTGCCTTCAATATCTCGCATGATGCCTGCCACGATGCCCTGACTTCTTCGAAGCTTTTCAATAAAGTGGTGTATTACCTCACCTTCAACCCACTGGGGACGGACGCCTATCTATGGAAGCTTCGGCACGTGCATTCTCATCACCCGTTCCCGAATGTGGACCATTGTGATATCGATATTGATAATAATTTCTTGATCCGGCTTTCGCCAAACCGGCCATTGCTCCGGCATCATCGGTGGCAGCACGTCTACGGGCCTTTCCTGTATGCACTCTACACCCTGCACTGGGTTTTTATCAAGGACTGGGCTTACTTGTTTCGGAAAGACCTGGCCAACCTCCGGGATATCAAACATCCACCGGGGGAAGTGTTCGGCATGATTGCCGCAAAGGCATTCTATTTCTTCTACCTGATTGTCCTGCCGGTTGGGATGGGCTTGCATTGGGCTACGGTCTTAATCGGCTTTTTGGCCTTGCATGTGGTAATGTCTTACTTTTTTCTTCTGACCAATATTATGAACCACCACGCGCAGGAGGCGGATTTCCCGATCCGTGATGAAAAGGGATACCTGCCGGGAAGCTGGGCACAGCACCAAATTGCTACTTGTGTTGATTTCCACCCCAAAAGCAGGGTTTGGAATTTCTTCTTCGGGGGCTTTAATTCCCATGCCGCACATCATTTGTTCCCTACCGTATGCCATGTGCACTACGTCAAGCTATCGGAATTCATCATCGATAAGGCAGCAGCCTATGGCGTAGCGCACAAACAAATGAGCTGGTGGGCAGCGCTCGTATCTCATTTCCGGCACTTATACGATTTGGGGCATATGCCGCCACGTACCCAAGCCGATCAGCAAAGTCAAGAGCAATATGAAAACCATCAAGTTTCAGGAGAGCAGCCATGAAGATGCTTTCTTCAATGAAGTCCGCGAAAAAGTCAGGGGCTACTTCAGGCAAAACGGTTACGATGGCTATGCTACCCGGGTAGTGTGGCTCAAGGGGAGTATCTATGGGCTGTCATCCGTTTTTCTGTACGTCCTGATACTCACCGGCGGCCTGCCTGTAAGCTGGTGGTGGTTATGCTGGATAGGCTGGGGGATTGCCAGCTTGCTATTCGGTTTGAACATCGGGCACGATGGAGCGCACAATGCCCTGAGTGGGGATAAAGGCCTCAATAAGCTCCTGTTTTACCTCAGCTTCAATGCGCTTGGTGCCAGTGCTTACCTTTGGGGGCTCCGGCATGTGCAGTCCCACCATCTATTTCCCAATGTGGATGGCTGCGATGCCGATATCGATGATACCCGGGTCCTACGCCTGTCTCCGAACCGCCCCGTATATTATTTCCACCGGTACCAGCATTTGTACGCTCCATTCCTGTACCTGTTCTATTCGCTGGTCTGGGTCTTTTATAAGGACTTCAATATCCTGAACAAGAAAAGGCTAGCCAACCTCCGCAACATCCGTCACCCCCGTTCAGAAGTCGTGGCCTTTTTCCTCCTGAAGGCACTCTACCTTTACCTGGCCCTGATCGTGCCGCTACAATACTCCGGATATACACCCGGGCAGGTATTGGCAGGCTTTATTTTGATGCACTTCTGTCTTTCCTATGCCTTCATATTCGGCTTGATCGGTTCTCATTTTTCCGATGAGGCCCATTTTCAGAACCTGGATGCCAGAGGGTACCTGCCGCACAGCTGGGCCATCCACCAATTAATCACCTCCGTTGACTATCATGCCAAAAGCCCATGGGCCAATCTGATTTTTGGCGGATTCAATGCACACTCCGCCCACCACCTTTTTCCGAGCGTCAGCCATATCCACTACCCGGCTATTTCCAGGATAATCGAGGAGGCCTGCCATAAGCACAACATCCCTTATAAAAACCTTACCTTAGGGGAAGCCATTCGCGCTCATTTTCGCTATCTTAAAAAAATGGGGGTGGATAGCCGTGCCGGGGAGCGCATGCAAATGAGCTAGTCCATTTTTAGAGTCAGGATTTTTGTCCCTACCTTGTGGAGTGTTCGGGCAATCAGCTGCAACCGGCAATTTTTACGAAAAAGCCCTAAAAAAAACTGCAATTAGAATTTTTTTTACGGTAATTCAATTTTTTAGGATTTTAAGTTACTAAAGCGCTGGTATACAGGCAGTTGGTGCCATCATTTATTTTTTACCTGCAAATCTGCACTAAGCATGAAAAAACTCTTCCTCCCCTTTTTTCTGTTTGCTTCTCTTTCATCAACCTACTGTCAGGCCCTCTTAGAAGACGAGCGCTATGTGCCGGAAACCGACCCCCTAGTCCTGCAAAAGCTGGAGCAATGGCAGGACATCAAGTTTGGCTTGCTGATGCACTGGGGCCCTTATAGCCAGTGGGGCATTGTGGAATCCTGGTCCATCTGCCCGGAAGATTATGGCTGGTGTGAACGCACAAAGGGCAGCCATGCGGATAATTACATGGACTACAAAAAGGAATATGAAGGCCTGAAGGAAACTTTCAATCCGGTGAAATTCAATCCGGCGAAGTGGGCAGAGGCTGCTAAGGATGCGGGCATGCGCTATATGATCTTTACGACCAAGCATCACGATGGGTTTTCTATGTTTGATTCAAAATATACCGATTATAAAGTCACGGACGAAGGCTGTGCATTCAGCAGCCACCCCAAAGCCAATATCACTAAGGAAATTTTTGAGGCTTTTCGGGCGGAGGACCTTTGGGTGGGCGCCTACTTTTCCAAGCCTGACTGGCACCACGAAGCTTACTGGGACCCTTACTGGCCACCGTTCGACCGCAACGTGAATTACGATCCCGCCCTCTACCCGGAAAAATGGGAAACCTTCGTTCAGTTTACGCACAATCAGCTGCTGGAACTGCTCACCGATTACGGAGCCGTAGACATCATCTGGCTTGATGGGGGCTGGGTGAAAAAGCGCGACCAGCATAACCTGGAGGAAAACTACGCTGGCAAATTTTCCGAAAATAAAGGCAGTAACGGTTTCATCAAACACCGCATCGTTTCCCAGGACATCCGCATGGACGAGCTGGTAGCTAAAGCCCGCGAAAAACAGCCGGGCCTAATCGTGGTAGACCGCGCCGTTTACGGCAAAAACCAGAACTACCTTACGCCCGAGAACCGCGTGCCGGAAAAAGAACTGCCCTATCCCTGGGAGTCCTGTATCATTTCCGGCGGCGGCTGGTCCTATACCCCAGACGCCACCTATATGAGCGGCCGGGAAGGCATTCAAATGCTCGTGGATATTGTAGCCAAAGGTGGCAATCTCCTGCTCAACATCGCACCATCGCCGGAAGGGGAATGGCAGGAAGGCGCTTACCAACTGTTAGAAGAATTCGGCGCATGGATGGACGTAAACGGGGAAGGTATCTACAACAGCCGCCCTTTACCGCCTTACAAGTCTGGTAACATCTGCATGACGCAGCAGGACAATGGAAACGCCTACTTCTTCTACCTGGCAGAAGCCGGCGAACAAGCTATGCCGGCCCGCATTACCCTGCCTGCTCATCAGCCCGCCAAAGGTAGTACGGTGACGCTCCTTGGGCACGATAAGCCCCTGGACTGGAGCCCTGAAGGCGAAGGTTTTACCGTAAGCCTGCCCAAGGCATTGCAAGCTAATCCACCCGCCTCTTATGTATGGACGTTCAAGGTGGGGCAGTTGCGTTAGTGAACCGGGTAATTCGCTTAATAGACAAAATTGAATCCGCGTTTTGAAAACAAGAGAAGTTTGTCTATTTTTGATAAACAGCTAAACCGGTTTAGTAAAAATGAAAAAAATCTTCCTTAAAGATATAGCCGAAGCGTTGAACCTCTCCAAGACCGCCGTATCCATGGTGCTCAACAACAAAGGGGATGAAAACAAGATCAGCAAGGCAACGCAGAAGCGGGTCTGGGCCTACGCCCGGGCGCATCACTATCAGCCCAACCAAATGGCGAGAGCGCTAAGCCTTGGGAAAAGTGAGACGATCGGGCTGATTGTGCCAAATATCTCGGATATCTTTTACGCTACGATTGCGCACTACGTAGAGCGGAAGGCGAAAGCGCTCGGGTACAACGTAGTCTTTAGTAGTTCGAATGAAGATCCGGAGACCGAGAAACAGCTGATGTACTCCATGCTTAACCGGCAGGTAGATGGGCTCATCATTGCTTCCACCCAAAAGAATCAGGAAGACATAGAGGAACTAAACCGTTCGAAGTACCCATTTGTGCTGATTGACCGCCACTATCCGGGCCTGACTACCAATTATGTGATTGTCGATAACCTGAGGGGCACAGAGCAGATGACCCGGCATTTGTTGAAACAGGGGCGTCAGCGCATTGGGCTGGTCAGTATACAAAGCGGGCTGGAGGCAATGAAGCAGCGGCAGCTGGGTTACGAAAAGGCGCTTCGGGACGCGGGGCTTGAATACCGTGCAGAAATGGTGAAGCTGCTTTCTCCATTTGAGTATGAATCAGAAATGAAGGAAGCTATCCGGAGTATGTTGCATGGGCCCCGGGCCGTAGATGGGCTGGTTTTTACGACCCACTACCTGGCTGCATCGGGCCTTAGAGCTTTGAAGGCACTGGGCGTAGAGGTGCCCGGTGAGGTCGCCCTGATCAGTTTTGATGAGCTTGGGGCGTTCGACCTGGTAGAGCCGCCCATCACTGCCAATCAGCAGCCTGTGGAGGATATCGGGCGCTTCGCGGTGGAAATCCTGGTGCATGAAATAGCCCGTAAAGGGGCGGGCATGGACAAGCAGCGGGTCCTCCCTACTCAGCTCCTTGTCCGTAAATCCTGCGGAGCATAAGCGCTGGATTCAGTATGGCTGCTCAAATCAGTATTCATATGATCAAGTACAACTCATTTCATACCTTTTACAATATCTGCTTCTTCCTTCTCGGGCTGGCCACAGCATGGGCAGGTGAGGGGCGCGTTCCGGCATCAGCCTTCGACCACGGGGGCAATGGGCAGGGGCACCTTCAGGAACTGAATGTCAACTATCAGTTGTATCAGAGCTGTCAACAGGACCTGGAAGGCTATAGCGAAATGCTATCCGGCGCTGAGTTCTTCACTTATCCTTCGCTGAGGGAGGATGTCAATGTGTCCATGATTGCCCGGGCGACTACGGGTGAGATGGGATTTGAACTGCTGACCGGGACAGTACCGGCAGATTTCAAGCCAAAAACAGCCACTTTTGCCTTTTTGAGCGATATCGACCTCAATCAGCGGCATCCATTCGATGTCTATCTCAACGGCACCCGGTTGCTGACCTTTCAGGCCAATGAGGATGGTACGCTTAGGGTTTCTGAAAGCCCCGATCAGGCTCAGGCCGAATTCCTCCTGATCCGCCGGGATGCTAATGGCGATGGGCTCGGCCTGTTCCGGCTAACGGTCCCGGCCGGCTTACTGGCTAAAGGGGAGAAAGTCCGCCTTCGTTTTGTCGGGCATCGCAAGCACGCCAATGCCTGGTTTATGATTTTTAAAGCGGATGATGTGGTGGAACGCCTGCGCCGGTCTGTTGAAAGCGAGGCGGCCTTCGATATCAGGGAACGGGACGGCCAGCTTTTCGTAGGCGCGCCCGCTCACTTCGCCGGGCAGCCCGTTTACCTGGTCAGCGATGGAAAACGGAGTGCCACACGGATATTCGAACTCAAAGGCGAATTATCCGGTACTGCCTTTGCAACAAAACCGCCTCAGCGTAGCTTCTCTATCAGGTGCGGGGATACAGAAATAGCATTGAGGTTTGAAAACAAGGACGGGATCCTGACCGCTACTGATCTTAAGGGGGATTTCATTTATCACCACATGACTTACTATCAGCAGGGGTGGAGGGCTACTTTGGCCAAACTCTACCGTCCGGAGTTTTTTGAAGTCTACAGTGACTTTTTCGACCGTAAGTACGAAAAAGGGCAGGTGTCCCTGATGAATTCCAGCCATCAGGACATCGCCTGGGTAGATCGTCCGGAAGTTTGCATCATCCTGCGGGATACGCTGCTGCTGACGCCTGTTCTCCGGGATGCCTCCGTCCGGGAAGACTATGGTTTTGATATCGAAGACGGGCTGATGTTGCGCGAATACCTCGAACGCCATCCGGAATCCCAGGAAAAACTGACCACCCTCCTAAACCGGAAGCTGATTTCCGTTGGTGCCACTTACAATTGCCCTTACGAAGACATGTACGATGCTGAAGACCAGGTCCGGCAGCTCTACCTCGGCAAAAAATGGGTGAAAAAGACCTTCGGGGGCTATGACTCCAAGGTCTATTGGAATGTGGACGTGCCGGGCAAGTCCCTGCAAACACCACAGATTCTCAAAAAAGCGGGAGTAGACTACATGGTTATCAGCCGTCATGCCAAAGGGATGTTCCATTGGGCGAGCCCGGATGGCAGCTCGGTTTTTACCTACTCCCCCGGGCACTACGGCAACGACCTGCTCTACCTGTCCAAGAGCAGGGGGCAGCAAATGAAATACGGGGCATCGCAGGTCCGGTACTGGGCAGACCGATTCGAAGGGAGTGCGGTACAAGCGCCCCTGCTGTCCAGTCAGGACATGCTGCCGGCCATTGATTATACCGATCTGATCAATACCTGGAATGGCTTTGATTCCCTGAAGCGGGCAGACGGTACGGCCCAGCCGGTATACCTGCCGGATATGGAGCTGATGACAATGGACAAATTCATGCCCCGGGCAGCGCAGATGGCTACTAAGTTGGATACCATTATGGGCGAGCGTCCCAATGTATGGGTTTACATTCATGGCCCGGGCCACCGGGAGGCGCTGACAGCCAGCCGGGAAGCTTCGAAGTTACTTCCGGCAGCGGAAAAATTCTACACCATCGCCAACCTGCTAAGCCCGGAGCAGATGCCTTATCCCTACGATCAGTTTGACGAAGCGTGGCAGGCTAAGATTTATCCCGACCACGGCTGGGGCGGCCACGATGGCGATATTACCGATAACCTTTTTAAGGAGAACCTGGTGAAATCCAGAGTGATGGGGGAGGGGCTGCTCCGGGAGAGCACGGCGTTTATCGCCAGGCACATCCAAACCCGGCAGGGACCAGGCATTCCACTCGTCCTGTTCAACAGCCTTTCCTGGACCCGCACTGACCCGGTAACGGTTGACATCCACTTTGCGAAGGGGCAGTTCAGGCAAGTCGCGGTCTTCTCCGCTGATGGGCAGGAGGTGGCCGTTCAAACCTGTAATGAATCCTTCCACGATGATGGCAGCCTCAAAAGCGCCGGCCTCACTTTTATTGCCGAAGAAGTCCCGGCAGTAGGCTATGCCACGTACTACCTCCGCAATGAAAAGTCAATGGTGGTCACTACGTCCCAATCCGCTTCTGTATCTAGCTATGAAAATGGCTTTTACCGTGTGGATTTTGGGCCGGGCGGCATTCAGCAGGTGCAGGATAAAGAGCTGGGCCGCGATCTGTTCGATAGTTCCCAATTTAAGCCTGGAGAGGTTTTTACCCTGCAATCGGCAGGCAATGGAGCCGGTGAATTCGGGGATATCCAGCAGCCGGATCTAACCGGTTTTGAGCAGGCCAGTACACAAGGAACGGACTGGATAATTGTAGACAACGGACCGGTATACACCCGGTATCGGTTGGAGCAGGAAATCCGGAATGCTATTGTACTGCAGGAAGTTACGATTTACCACAAATTGAAACGCCTGTACTTTGACACCGCCCTTCGCAATTGGTCCGGGGAGTTATTTCGGGAGTTTAGAACGGCCTTCCCGCTCAAAATGGATAACGCAGAGGTGTCCCATGAAGTGCCCTTTGGCCGGGTGCGGGTAGGCAAAGATGAGATCAAAACGGCCGGGGAGCGCTACACGCCACTTTGCAAGGACGTACACCCACGCGCGATTATCGACTGGATAGCAGCCACAGATACAGAAATATCGGTCACGTTGAGCTCCTCTGTGGCTGCTGCCGATTGGGTGGACCCTACCGGCCAACATGGGGGGCGGCCGTTGCTGCAGCACTTGCTTTTGGCCAGCCGTGTATCTTGCCACGGGGAGGGCAATGAATACTCCCAGGCCGGGCACCACGATTTCCATCATATCCTGACCTCCAGCCCTGCGGGGAGCCTTGAGGGACCACGGGTGGCGAAGCAAAAGAACGAACCGTTGCAGCCCATCATTTACCCTGACCGGTCAGTCCGCGCAAGCTTGCCTGAAAAGCTTAGCTTCTTTTCCGTTGATGCGGAAAATGTTATGGTCTCGGCCATTAAAAGGGCAGAAGACTCTGATCACGTCATTTTACGTATGTATGAGTTGGAAGGCACTGCTACAGACACCCGTGTCGGCTCCTTTTTTAAAATTGGGGCGTTTGAGCGCACGAATATAATTGAAGAGTATCCACAACCTGCCGGGCCCGGGTTGAAACTGGGAAAATATGCCATCGAGACCTTTCGGCTAATTCTGGAGGAATGAGCAGTGGAAAAAGTTTTTTAGGCTGGTTTGTAACTTCACAGACAATGAGGAGGGACTGAGGAACTGTTTTTTGGCGTATCCTTTATAGCTTTGAAAGCTAAACCGATTTAGGATTTTTGAAAAGCATAAATCAGGCAGCATAGCTATGCCTCAGCAATAGCGTGAGTCTACATTTTATGTCTGTCAAGTGTGTTTTTATAAATGGCACTTACTTCAATCATTAACCTGACTGTTACAGTCAACTATCTTCACGATGCAACGATCATTTTATTTTTTTCTACTTGTACTCATGCCTGCGTTGGCATTTAGCCAAAACTTCGGGCTACAGTTGGATGGCCTAAGCAACCACCTGGTCCTTTGCGATGCCCCGGAACTTCAAATTGCGGAATCCTTCACGGTGGAAGCCTGGGTCAACGCGGCAGAATGGAAACCTGCGGCCTGGCAGGGGTCTATTGTCACCAAAGATGGAGCTGCTGGTACGGGGTTTGCGCTCCGGGCGGGCAATAACGGTACGCTGGATTTTGTGATGGGGACCACCGCCGGGTGGCAGTCCGCACAAACCACGGCCATTATGAATACCAATCAGTGGTACCACGTGGCTGCGGTGGTTGCGGCCGGGGCTATCACAGTGTACGTCAATGGGGTGCCTGAAGGCAGCCAAACCTATGCCGGAGTGCCTGTTGTGGGTGCTTCGCCTGTGACCATCGGTGAATCTTCCGGATTTCCGGGCAGAGGCTGGTCCGGGGTAATTGATGAAGTCCGGATTTGGAACCTGGCCCGGAACAGTCAGGAGCTTAATCAAACTATGGCAACACCGCTCAGCGGTAATGAGCCCGGGCTCGCGGCTTATTTGCCCATGAACGAAGGTGCCGGTACTATCACCTCCAACCTTTTAGGGTGTGATGGGAGCTTTGCAGGAGGTCTGGGCGATGAGGGCTGGGTGGATGGCTTCGTACTGGCAGCTACAGACGTAGGTGTAACAGCCATCACCGATCCGGATGTCCTTAGCATCTATCAGCGACCGGTAAAGGTGGGCTGTACGATCCGGAACTTTGGACTGGAACCCGTTTCGGGATTCGCACTGCAGCTTTTGGTTAATGGAGAGATAGCGTTGGAGCAAACGTATGAAGGCAGCATCGCAGCGGGCGAATCTAAGCCCTTCGTCTTTGATGCGCCCTACGATTTTACCAGCAACGATGATAACGAAGTTGCCGTTCAGATTAGCTACGCTGAGGATGACAATGCAACGAATGATGCTGCTACGATTAATTACGAGCGGCCGGAAGGAGGAACGGTCGTGACGGTTTTTGATGCCCGGCAGCATAATTTTGGTGCAGCGGGGCAGACGCAGTTCCGTGAAATTATCCTGCCGGCCAATATGGAAGACTACGAGCAGTTGTTGCTGCACTTCTCCGTGGATTGCCCGGGTACCGGCTGTGACCCCTGGGATCAGCCTGCCAGTATTTTCATCGATACGCCACAAGGCTCCTTCGAGATTGCAAGATATATCACCCCATTTGGTATTGCCTGTGGCCCCTGGACGATTGATGTGACGGATTTTAAGTCTGTGATGGGCGGCTCAATTACGTTCCGGTCTTTTATACAGGTCTGGGGGGCTTCCGGGTGGCTGTTGAATGCAGACTTAGAATTTGTAAAAGCGGATGCTCCTTCGTACCAGCGCATCAACCGTTTATGGGAAACCTCCAACCTCGTATACGGAGACCCTGCGATCAGCTACGATTTACCTGAGCAGGAGGTGGAAGTATCCCCTTTGGCACAATCCACACACCTCCGTATGACCATCTCCGGGCACGGTCAGGGCAATACCGATAATGCGGCCGAGTTTTCCAACCGGACTCATTCTCTCTGGGCAGATGGAGCGTTAGTGACGCCCCACCATCTTTGGAAAGCGGATTGTGCCCAGAATACCTGCGCCAATCAGCTGGGGACCTGGCTGTTCTCCCGTGCCGGATGGTGTCCCGGGCAGGAGGTCATCCCATTTACAGTCAATCTGACGAGTCTGGCTACGCCGGGAGCGCCGCTTTCCCTTGATTATGTGTTGGAAGACTATACCAACTTTCTGAATACCGGCTACAACGGCAGTTCTCATACCGAGCCCCACTACCGGATTTATGCCTATCTCGTGGAGCAAAGCGATGTTCACCTCAGTGCCTTCAATAATCTGCGGGCAACCGGCTTGCAGGTTGCGACCAATGGCGATCCCGCCAACCCGGTCTTCGAGAGCATTACCTTTACGGTTGAAAATACAGGCTCGCAGGATATGCAGAACCCCACGCTGGCCTATTTTATTAATGGCGATTTCGTTTTTGAGGAGACTATCGCCGCAACCATTGCACCCGGAGAAACTTACCTCCACGCCTTTACGGAAGTGTCTGGTTTTACGCCCGGAGCTTTCAACAGCGTCGTTGCCACTCTGGCCGTTTCGGGCGATCAAAACCTCAGCGATGATGCCATACATACAGTCATTAGCCCGGATTTGGTGGTGGATACGGAAGAACAACAGGCTTTGCCAGCTTTCAGCGTTTTTCCCAACCCGACATCTGGCCGGTTTGAATACGAGGTTGGCGATCCGTTCCTGGGCGGCAGCATTCAGGTATTCGACAGTCAGGGGCGGCTGATCAAGACGTTGGCGATTCAATCGAACAGGGCCACGGTGACCGGACTGCTTCAGCAAACCGGGGTGTTTTACCTGGTCGCGCAGGCTCCCGGTGGGCACCGTGGCGTGCAGCGGATAGTGGTATTGTAAGGTATATGGCCAGACTTTAGATTTGCAAAGGCTTTGCCATATTTTCGAACTTTTACACTTGCCCGGCGGCCTTAAATTGGCGGCCGGGCAAGTATAGGCTATGAATTAGCCTTCATTCCCAATTATTGTTTGTTATCCGTTTTCTCTTTCTTAAAGTTGAACTTCTCCCGGCCAAAGTCCAGGTAGTGATGCAGGTAGCCAGTGAGCATTTCCAGGCCCCGGTCGAAGTGGAGGTTGTTATTGATGATGATGTCTGCCTCATCCATATAAGGCTGAATGTATTTCTCAAAGGTTGGTAGTACGTGGTGTTCGTAACGGTATAGTACGTCCTCCAGCGGGTAGTTGCGTTCGAGCTGATCCCGTTTGATGCGGCGGATCACTTTGAGGTTCTCCTTGGCATGCAGGAAGATTCGGATGTCAAACAGGCGGCGGATTTCATGAAAATGATAGATGAAGATGCCTTCCACCAGGAGGATAGGGGCCGGGCTGAAGGTCAGCATTTTGGGACTCGCGAGCTCGTTATTGAAAGTGTACTCCTGCCTTTTTACCGGCTGCCCATCAATCAGACGCTCAATATCACGGGCAAAAGCCGCCGCATCAATGGATTCCGGGAGGTCGAAGTTGTATATGCCTTTGAGGTCCTGCTGTTGTTCTTCCCGCGGGCGGTAATAGTCATCCTGAGAGACCACACAAATCTGGTGGTCGGAGAACCGCTCTTTGAGCCGGCGGATGAAGGTCGTCTTGCCGGACCCGCTGCCGCCCGTAATGCCAATGATCAGAGGTTTTGCCATGACAGTATTGCTGTTTGGGCAAAAGTATAAATATTGTGGAGCAAACCGGGATGATCACCAAGTTTTCTTACTTTTGGAACCGTTCAAACCAACAGGGCAAGTATGGAATTTTTCATTGGGCTTTTACGTGGCGGACTCGGAGTCGTTGCATTACTGGGCATCTGCTATTTACTCAGCGCTAACCGCCGCGCCATTGACTGGCGGCTGGTGGGCATTGGAATTGGTATGCAAGTCGTTCTTGCTGTGGCTATTCTGAAGGTTCCGTTAGTCAAAAAAGCCTTTGACCTGGTGGCCAGCTTTTTTGTGGTCGTGCTTGATTTTACAGATGCCGGTGCGGATTTCGTGCTGGGTAACTGGCCCGATTTCGTAGAACTGCCGGGCGCTGCTGATGGTCAGCTTTTTGCTGTTGGCTACATCTTTGCCTTCAAAGTGCTGCCCACTATTATTTTCTTTTCGGCCCTGTCTTCTGTTTTATATTACCTGGGTATTTTGCAAGTGATTATTAAAGGGTTCGCTTGGGTGATGACGAAAACTATGCGCCTGACGGGTGCGGAAAGCCTGGCGGCTGCAGCAAATGTTTTTATCGGGCAAACCGAAGCACCGCTGGTGATCAAACCCTACCTGGAGGACATGAATAAGTCGGAAATCCTCTGTCTGATGACCGGTGGGATGGCAACAATTGCGGGAGGTGTATTTGCAGCTTATGTGGGCTTCCTCGGTGGTTCTGATCCGGTAGCCAAGCAGATGTTCGCCACCCACCTGCTCACGGCTTCAATTATTTCTGCACCAGCTGCGATTGTGGCTGCCAAAATGCTCTTCCCTTCCACCGAAAAAGTTGACCTGGAGCATCAGAAGCTGGATATCCCTAAGCAGGAGGTAGGCAGTAACTTGCTCGACGCTATCTCGCGTGGTACCACAGACGGGCTGAAGCTGGCGATCAACGTAGGGGCTATGCTGCTGGTTTTTACAGCATTTATTGCCATGCTCAATTACATCTTCATCAACTGGATTGGTGGGCCTACCGGGCTCAATGAAATAGTACAGCAACAGACGGATGGACGCTTTAAGGGCTTCAACCTGGAATATGTACTGGGGCTGCTTTTTGCACCCATCGCATGGTTGCTGGGTGTTGCTTCCGAGGATATTCTTGTAGTCGGGCAGTTGCTGGGCCTGAAAACGACCCTCAATGAGTTCTTCGCCTACGCCGCCATGGAAGGGCTTAAGGATCAAATGTCTTACAAGTCAATGCTGATCGCGACGTACGCCCTTTGTGGTTTCGCCAATTTCGCTTCCATTGGTATTCAGATTGGCGGCATCGGAGCTATTGCACCCGGGCAGCGCAAAACCTTAACCGAATTTGGCATTAAAGCGCTAATCGGAGGGACGGTCGCTTGTTTCCTTACTGCTGCTATCGCCGGGGCGCTGTTCTAAACTGCAGCCTCTTTCAGTACCCGGTTGATTTGCTTTTGATGGCGTTTGATGTGCATGCCAAAGAATTTCAGCATTTGCCGTAAGGTCATTTTACCCGCGAAGGGGTGCTTGTAAAGCTCGCGGTCAAACCGTTCTTCCGGAAGGTGAGACAGGTAATGCCTTAATTCCTGTCGCTGCGCTTCCCATTGTTTACGTGTCGTTTCAAATACTGACTCATCCGGCAGGGCTGACCGGTCTACGCCCTTCGGTGCTTTGAACTTGGTTGGCATTCGGAAGTAAAAGTCTACTACAAATAGACGCCAAGCCGCTTTTGCTCCGGCTTTATCCAAAATCGGATTAAAACTAAGTTTCTTCCGGACGTAGCCCAGGGAGGCGGTCTCCGCTAAAATCAAATGGTGGAGCACTTGCAGGACAGTCCAGCCTCCATCCGACGGGCGATGGTTGAGCCGGGTATCATCATAGCATTCCAACTCACTGAACAGTGCGGATAACTCTTGGTCCAAACGGTCTAGTTGATGGAGCGTCGCTGCTTTTGTCATATCTCTTGGTTTGATTCAGGGAAGATACATATATCTTTGTACAAAAACCATGAAGAACCCCTGGACCACGCTCTCCAATGAAGAAGTCTATGACAACCCCTGGATTCAGGTCACCCACCGAAAAGTCATCACGCCCACCGGTACGGATGGGATTTACGGGCTCGTCCATTTTAAAAATCAAGCCATAGGTATTGTGCCAATCGATGAGGAAGGCTATACCTGGCTTGTCGGGCAGTACCGCTATACCCTTGAGGAATACAGCTGGGAAATCCCTGAAGGGGGCTGCCCCATCGGCGCAGAAGCTCCTTTGGAAAGCGCTAAGCGGGAACTCCTGGAGGAAACCGGGTTGCAGGCTGCACAGTGGGAGCACATTCTTGACTTCCACACCTCCAATTCTGTAACCGATGAGGCTGGTAAAATCTACATCGCCCGGCAACTGACTCAGGGGCAGGCTCAACCCGAAGATACGGAAGACCTGAAGGTGAAACGGCTGCCTTTTGAGGAGGCGCTGCAAATGGTCTACAGAGGGGAAATAACGGACCTTATGTCTATTGCGGGCCTTATGCGTGCCGCCGTGGTGCTCAAATAGAAAAGAGCCATTGAGGTAGATTGTCCTCAATGGCGCTTTTGCAGCTTCTGTTTTCCATTACCGGACCAGGGTCACATCTCCCTGAAAGGTGCCCAGCTCGAAACCGTTCGGGCGGGCAATCCGGATGAGGTAGAAGTAGACCTCGGTAGGTTGCTCCTTTCCCTTGGCGTTGCCGTCCCATCCATCGTCCGGCGTT
>ENA-UENT01000666-UENT01000666.1-marine-metagenome-genome-assembly--contig:-NODE-666-length-16526-cov-3.374219_pt1 | contig 16526 bp, 11 predicted proteins | sample MGYA00237879_ERZ529330 | MGnify/ENA primary metagenome ERZ529330 (study PRJEB26372, sample SAMN05368345) | marine metagenome | biome: cultured habitat; feature: ocean water; material: water; isolation... | reverse complement strand
CATAATCTCATGAAATAATAAGACGACCTAATTCTTAGAAAAAACGAAACTTATTAATTAAAAATGACGACTTCAATCTGTGGGTTCCTTGCTCAAGGAGCAAGGAACCGATTGTTAATGGGATTATGATTATCGTATAACGACCTTGCCAGTGGCAATAATCTTACCCTCACTTTCCATCCTGTACAAGTACAAGCCTCCTGGTAAGGATTTACGATAAAAATCATAATTGTTCCCTCTGAAACGATCGGTACGGATGAGCCTTCCAGCTACATCAAACAATCTAAACTCTACTACATCAAAAACCGTGCCTGTAATTTCAAAGGATGTTGATTCAAAAAACGGATTTGGAGAAACTTTTATTGTTGCGCCATTCGGATTTCCTGGCCCTGGATTCACATCACTGATGATGCAGCCAGTATTAACGATATCCGAGCACCCTACGAGATGTCTCACTCTATTCGTAGGTTGCGGGGCGTGATAATCAAAATAGACGGTAGCACCATTATCGATTACGATTCCCACGTCGTTAATCGGTTTTTGGGCAATTCGGAATTGAACGAAGCCGCGGGAATTAGCCTCCTCTGTGCTACCGCCTGGTTGAAGTTGGATTTCATCGAAGGTGATTTTCAGGATACCATCATTGTAAATTTCGAACTCATAGGGATGACTGCTAGCACCTAGAACAATACTCGATACGTCTAGGGCTGAAGACATGGTATCCCGAATCACCACTCGATCTATGATTTCGGATCCAGTGTTTTCAAAAATAATTGTGTATTCAATCTCAGTGTTCTGGTCTATTATAGAATCTTGATAGCCTTTGGGATAGCCTCTCATAAGCACCCCGGATCCGGTAGATAAAGCTTCTTGTACGTCAACTGCTTGGAATATGTCTCCCTCATCTTCAGGAAACTGGGAAACCATTCCTACGTTATATGTATCGCCATCCGCTACACAGCCTTCCACCGCAACGGTAGGATAACTGTTTCCTGGATGACCTTCTTCTTGTTCTGCGATTAAGCGATAAGTGGGTCCATCGAGAGATTGTATAGGAATTACTTCTCGTTGTTCCTTCTGCAAATTGAAAGATTCGGTTCGGAACATTAGATCATCTTGTACCACAAAGTAAGTACGATCCCTAACCATATCCGCGTTACCGACATTTCGAATCGTGAAGTTTAAAGTCCCCGTCTCGGTATCACATTCTCCACTTACCTGAATACTAGCTCCACTCCAGTTGTCACTCCCTTCACAGATCGTGTCTGGATAGATATGTGCTCTGACCAGTGTCGCTTGTCCCGGCACTACTCCCTCACAAGCCATTTGTGTAATGATCGTGAACTCTCCGCATTCCATGCTGGCCACATCTCCTAACTGGAAAGTGATAATGGAATCCGTTTGTGCACTCGGAGTAATCGTAGAAGAAAGGAAAGTTAATTCTTCGTCCAAAGCAATCGTAATAAAGGCATCTTCACCAATGGCAGGGCCTAGATTGCAATAGGACACTGAATATATCACATTCTGACAGCTGACTAGGTATGGTGTAGTGACATCTACCTGCATAACAGGACAATCCACTCCTCCAGTTACGTCAAAATTGATTTCCGTCGTGTCATAGAACTCATTGAGCGCGACGATATTAATCTCCGGCTCACATACATCCCACAAATTATTGGGAGGTAATGTCTTTATAGTATAGGTCCCTGTGTCTACCAGAGCAGAATAGAACCCATTTGAATCCGAGGTTATGAAGTAAGTCTCATCAGCACTTTCAGCAATAACCAACCAATCTTCTAATGGTGTAGCCGTACTATCAGGGCCTGCACAACCATCAGCTTTGTATTGGATCTTGCCACTAATCTGGTTAGTAACCACATTCCCAGCTCCATCCAATTTCAACAAGATTAAATCATTGATGAAGTTAAAAACGACACCGTTGTATCCAGTGATCAAAAAACCACCATCTTGTGCTGCCGCTATACTTTCACCGAAGTCTTGGTTTTGGGAATCCCCAACTAAGGAGTGCCACTCCTTTTCTCCATCTGCGTCAAACTTGACCACTAAAATATCGGTGTCAATTTCATCCTTCGCAGCATATCCAACTACTGCGAAGCTGCCATCAGATAGCTCGATGATATCTTTTCCGATGTTTTCAGCTGGAGCAACGGCATACTTTTTCATCCAAACTGAGTCACCGTTGAGGTCTAACTTTCCGATCATTAGTTGACTTACATCTGCCACTGAACCCGTAATCACTAAATGATCGTCCGAAGTCAAGATTAAGTCCTCTACCTCATCAATTTCCCCTGCAACTCCGTACACCTTACTCCAGATACTATCACCGCTAGCATCGACCTTTTGTAATACAATGTCGTTCGTAATGTCTATTAGGGATGTTCCAAGAACCGGCGAATTACTAGCGATAACGTATCCATCACTCAAGGCTACTAGGCCTCGAGCCCTATCATTTTTTTCGGAGCCACTCACTTTTCTCCACACTTCCTGACCTTCCATATCTACCTGCACTAGTAGGATATCATTCTTTCGACCATTGTCTTTGTCAAAAGCGATTCCTGTAATCAGATATCCATTGCCATCAATGGAAGGTACTATGGCCACACCTGAATCGTCAGTGTCAGATTCGAGTATTTTACTCCATCTTTTGTTTCCTCTTCTGTCAATGTTGAGCAGATACAGCTTATCATCTGAAGTGATGGTGGGGCGAATCGTTCCTAAAATCAGGAATCCATCTTCTAATTCCACTACATCAGCTGGCCGCTCAGTAAATCCTTCATCATAGACCTTTGTCCAGAGGACGGTACCATCTATATCGGTACGAACAATAAAAATGTCAATGTCACTGTTGTTCACTCCTGGAAAAGACTCACTAAAACCAAGGGAAATAATGCCGTGATCCACCGTCTCTCTCACCAACACCCCCTGATCCTCTTTATTACCTCCGAATGAACGTTGCCAACCCTGCGCTCCGACCGTTGTTCCAACCAACATAATCAAGACCAACCAAAGTCCCCGACGGGACACGTATCGGCTCAATCTAGGAACAACCAAAAGGGAATTCATCATTAGCGCAATTTTTAGGTCGTTTGTTTTCGTTGACAGTACAAATATGAAATGATTACTAAGGTTTTTCAAAGACATTTTTGGCCATTTGTTGAAAAAAAATGATATTTTTAGCATTGTCAATAACCACAAATCACTCAAAAACAATAACTTAAAATAAAAACAATTGTTGACAAAAAAAGAAATAAAGGACATCAAAAACAGTCACCTGGTTAGCATATTACAAACCTTCTCTAAAAAGGAGATTCGTGAAACCCGGAAATGGCTGCATTCCCCGATTCATAATCAGCGTGAAGATGTGGTTGACCTTTTCGATTACCTGGTAAGTGGTAATCACTTATGGGAAGATAAGTTCCTTCAAAAGGAACGAATATTTAGGAAAATATTCCCTCAGGAAAGCTACAATGACGCCAAGTTAAGACAAAGTATCCACTTTCTTTTAAAAAGTCTGGAAAGTTATTTGATAACAAAACAACTTCAGGAAGACACCATCCAAGCCAAAATGGCCTTGGTAAGCATTTACCGAAAACGAAAATTGACCAAAGCCTTTCAAAAAACCATCAACGAAGTTCAAGACCTCCAAAATAGTGCAACCCATCAAGACGAGCAATTCCATCGGAACGAGTACTTGTTACAGCAAGAACGCTATCTTTTCCTCGAAGGGCAGAAGAAAAGAAACATTCCCATGAACCTGCAGGAAATGTCTGATGCATTGGACACTACTTTCCTTGCGGACAAACTCCGACAGGCCTGTCTCATGCTTTCTCATCAAAAGGTTTATCGAACAGAATATAAGATTGGATTATTCCAGGAGGTCATGCTACATATCGAAGAAAATGATTTTCTCAATATCCCAGCTATATCCATTTACTACTATATATACAAAGCTATAACAGAAGGGAATGATCAATCCCACTTTGAAAACCTCAAGTTACAGATCCAAAACAACGGGCAGCTTTTCCCACCTGAAGAGATCAGGGATATCCAACTGATGGCCATCAACTATTGTATTGGTCAGGCCAATAGAGGAGGTGGGGATCGATTTATTCGTGAAGCCTTCGAACTATTTAAACTCGGATTTGCTACACAAGTATTTATTGAGAATGGAAGTTATGTAAACCACTATACCTATAGGAATGCAGTTGCAGCGGCACTCCGCATGAAGGAATTTGATTGGGCCAACTCCTTCATTCACGACTTCAGGGATTACTTGGATGATAACTACCGAGAGCCATTCTTTCTACATAGTCTTGCCCGACTTAAATTTGAAAGTAAGCAGTACGATGAGGCCATGCGTTTATTGATCAGCACCAACTTTGATGATCTTCTGATCAACCTGCACGCGAAAACCATGCTTTTAAAAATGTACGTCGAGCTAGATGAGGATGATGCACTCGAACACTTACTGGAGAGCTTGCGTACCTACATCCACCGGAAAAAGGTAATGGGGTATCACAAAGAAAACTATCAAAATATTATTCGCTACACACGGAAGATGTCCCGCATCAACCCATTCAGCAAAAAGGAGGTCGCCTCGCTGAGGGATGAGATCAAAGCAGCCAATCCATTAACGGAAAGGGAATGGCTATTGGAACAACTAAATAATATGTAAGCAGGCTTCGAAAAGCCTGCTATTACTATTTTGAATACAAGTTTGTCTTAGAATTTCGCGCCTAACACATAAGGCAGCATAGCGCGCCAAGTCGGCCAATCGTGCGGCATGTCGTGGCCCCAGATATCCAGATCATGTGGAACTCCCTTCGCGTTTAAGACACCAGAGAGGCGGCGAGAAGCGTCCGGCGCCTCGTAGTTGCCAGAGCCCGTCATAATGTGAATATGATTGCTTGCCCGCATAGCAGAGAGAATATTATGATCATCCAAATTCGGTAGATACTGCATGGGGGAGTTGAAGTATACATCCTGGTCGTGATAACCTTTAGTATAAGATGCCAGATCATAATCTCCACTCATCGCAATCACCCCATTAATTAGATCCGGGCGTTTGAAAAAAAGATTGGCTGCGTGGAAGGCACCCAGCGAAGCGCCACAGGTGATGATCGGCGTTTCCCAGCTGGTGCTGTTGCGGATGAATGGCACTACCTCCTGATAGATGTATTCGTTGAACTGAGTATGACGAATGGATTTATCTCTCGGGTGCATGTGGTTGTTCAACCAGCTTTCAGAGTTGATACTGTTGACAGAATACACCTTTACCTTTCCCTCGTTGACCATTGGACTAATCGCGTCCATAAGTTGGAAACGCTCATATTCCAAATAATCAGCCGCTGCGGTCGGGATCATTAACAAAGCAAAACCGTAGTGGCCATACACAGCCACATCCATATGTTTATGTAGGCGTGGGCTATGCCAGCCGTGGATTTCTCTATGCATTCTCAAAATTTTCCGCAAAAGTACTTTTTATAATTGGATTTTTTGATTTGAAAATAAAAAAGCCTGATTCCATACCCGTTTTGCCATTAGCGCATTTCTGTTCAATCCCCCAAAATAAAAAGAGAAGACTCACCCCAGCGAGTCTTCCCGAATGCACTCTATATAGTAGAAACACCTTATATTTTGGCTTCAACTCGCCTAAAGGAGTTGAAGTTGAAAGTTTAGCGTTTAAGGATTTAGGGCCATAGCTAGAAAGGCAGTAGTAATGATTGAGAGTCACCACACACCTCCTTTAAATCTTCAACCCTAAACCATAAATTAGCCTAGCTGCTAGCCAAAGCCTAATTCGCATCCACTACCCTACCAGAACCGGATATGCTAACATCCAAACTTGGGGTTCCTTTATAACGGACATCGCCGCTACCGCTGATCTTCACGTCCAATTCATCTTGAACACTGACTTCGGCATTTCCAGAACCGGTTATCTCCACCCGAGCTCGAAGGGCATCCATGTCGAAAGCGGAGATGTCTCCTGATCCAGTAATTTTTAGGTCCAGCTCATCGGCTATTCCTTCCAATTTAATATTGCCAGACCCTGTAATCACTGCCTCAAAATCATCGCCTTCCATGGCTAGATCCATGTCACCGGAGCCTGAAATCTGTAGTTCAACATCATTGACGATGAATACATTGTCGCCGAAGATCTCACCGGAGCCTGCGATCGACAGCTCACGAATCTCAGGAATAGTAATAAAGATCTTCATGTTGCCAATGTCTCTGACGCAATCTCGCGTCTCGATTTCCCAGACACCGCTGCGCACATCTCTTTCCAACTCGTCAATAATGTTTTGCTTGCCTTCTACAACGACTTGCTGGACATCACCTTGAGTCAAAATAACCTCGATAGGCAAGTTTAGCTCGATACCAGAGAACTCATCCAGGGTAAGGGTTTGTTCGACGATGGGGCCATCCCCATCTACGCAACCAAAGAAGCCATCATCATCGTCTACATCAATAAAGCAGCTGCTAACGGTCATGCAAAGTACCATCGCCATCGCCAGCCATTTGAAATTTGCGTTTCTCATTTTTCCTTTTTTTTAGAAGTTGTTTAATAAAAAGCCCAAAACGACTAATTACCTACTTTTAACTTTTTGTTCCTGGGATTAAAACTCTACACGATAATTAAATACAGGGAATAAGCCCGTCTGATAATTGGACACGATCCCTTGCGCATTTGCGCTATAAAAATTATTGAATACGTTCAAACGGTTGGTGACATTTTGAATGTCCAACATAATGGTGTGGGTCACTTTCTTGGCATTGATCCGATAGCTCACCCCCATGTCAAAACGATAGTAGGTCCCGACTCGAGCATCAAATGGACGATCCCATTCATACACCGTATAGCCGGCTTCACGAGAGGCATCTAGATTAATAGGGAATTGGCGTCTACCACCAGCCAAAATGAATTTGCCATTCAAGCCAAATATGTTGTTTTTCTTCTTACCCATCTTAAACTCTTTCCCGCCCAACAAATTCAACTGGTAGTTGCCATTGAAAGCCGTGTTATATGTTTCTCCATTTGCGGGTGTGTACTTGGATTCGTAGATAGATCCAGTCGCTAGGAAGTAATAGGAATTGGAGAAGAATTTCTCGACGGTAAGGTCCAAACCGTAGTTCACGCCTGTACCTTCATTGACTACATTCTGCGCCCCAATGATATCCCAGATATCGACGGCATTTAGCAAAGATCCTCGGCTATTCGGGTCGCTTTCAATCGGCACATCGTATAAGTATTGATAGTATACTTCTGCTTTTAATCTCAAGTTTTCCGCTATCCGATAATCATAGCCCAGAACGGTGTGAAGCGACTTTGACAGTTCCAGGTCGCGAGCAGGTGTATGCACTCGACCACTGGGTAAGGTACCATCAAAGAGATAGGCCGCAGGATGCTCCATACGACTATGCAGTCCTGCTGCTAGACTCAGTTTTTGCTTGGGGCTGGCCTGCCATGAAAGCGCCACCCTAGGTTCTATGGAGTAGTTATTATTTAACAACAACTGAGAATAGTGCAATCCGGTATTCAAGGTCCAGTCTTCATTGAACCGATGTTTCCAATGTGCAAAGGCCTGAAAGAACTGCATGTCCCCTTGATTATCGAAGAATCTCACTAAACCTTCTCCTTGATCTTCATCATAGGTGAAATCAAATTCCAAATGGCTCATGATCATGCCTGTCCTGATCGTATTGCGAGCATCAAACTTGTGATTATAAGTTGTGCTAACCCGATAGGTATTATTACTAGTCTTTGTTTCGTCATCGAGTTGTTGAGCGTAATCCTTTGTTTCATCCAACCAGTATTCATCTTCTGAATAGGTATTAGAGGAAGCTGCTACGATCGTTCGGAGATAGCTACGGTCTGAAAGTAATATTCGGTGTGAAAGTCCTACCGTACCAACTTTCTGTCGCTCATTGAATCCCCAACGGTCATCGTCAGATTGCCAGGCGGTTTGGTCTGCTACGGGTTCTTCATAGGCCCGATTGCTACCGCCCAAGCCCCAGAGATCAAAATTCCCCCATTTCTGGGTAGGAAAATGAAACTTGAAAGAAACATCTTGGTAAGCCGGCAGTACATCCCCCACTGGGTTTAAGCCCAATTCACCCAAAGCGGCCAAGGTCGCGTAACGCGCATTAATCAAGTAAGAGGCTTTCGAGTTTTTGCTAAACGGACCTTCCATCGAACCTTCCATCCCCATCACACCTAGCATCAAGGAAAACTCTCTTTTTTCGTTATTGCCATTGCGCATATTCAGGTCAAATACACTGGACTGAGCATTACCAAATTCGGCCGGAAATGCGCCAGTATAGAAGTCCGAATTGGAGAGTATGCTACTACTTAACATACTAACGCCACCACCAGAGTTTCCCATTGCACCGAAGTGATTCGGGTTGGGGATTTCAATCCCCTCTAAGCGCCATAGTACGCCCATCGGCGAATTTCCTCTAACGATAATATCATTAGCCAGGTCATCTCCAGAACCTACTGCCACTCCAGCGTAGTTTTGGGCCATCCTAGCTGGATCGAAGTAACTTCCAGCGTAACGTCCTGTTTCTTCCACTGAGAAAGAACGCGCACTTACTGTAGCCATTTCATTGAGGGTTTCGGCCTTGTCCAACTCGGCCCTTACCACTACTTCTTGCATGGCTACTGCGGACTCGATCATATCGATATTCAAAACCAGCTCCTTACCGGAGGTAACCATAATACTATTTAAGATAACGGGTTCGTAACCTAGATAGGAAATACTTAAGTCTCGGCGTCCAACGGGTACATTTTCTAGCTTAAAGTATCCGTCAAAATCGGTGACTGTACCATTGAGTTCACCTGCTTCTTGTACCGCAATAGTGGCACCAATAAGTGGCATCTGAGTATCCTTATCAATGACTCTGCCACGAATGGTTTGTGTATGTTGTTGTGCAAAAGAAAGCTCGCCAAAGAAACATAGCAAGCCCAGTAGGAGCAGCTTGGAAAGCAACTTCTTCATGATGTAGATTGTTGTAAGGTGTTTTTAAAGAGTGTTTAACTGCTTAAGTAGTGGCGGATAAGTCCTACCGGATCTTATGAGGCTCTTTTGAATGTATGCTGCGTTGCAGAACCGGGCTTGTTAGCGCTGCTAGCATCCCGAATCTATCTGGCGGCTAGACAGGCCTGCGCCTTACCTAAATTCAAAATAGCGCTCCTAATATACCAGATCACTTATTCCCCACTACCTAATTCTAGTTTTTGCAGTATGCTGTTTTCAGTAATTCGGGGTTTCTAAAGTGTGCCTACCTAGCTATTAGGTGTATTCATATGTAGTAGATCTAGCCAGGCAGGCACAGGAGTCGTTACAGTCGGGTTCTTCTTAACAGTGTAGTCTGTAGCATTACCATCTCTTGCTGCCAAACCAGCCAAAACGCATCGTTAGGCCAATAATGGCACCAGAAAAATCTTCATTGGTGTAGCCTCTGTCTTCATTGGTTCCATCGACCCACCGATAGCCTACGGTGCCAGCAATTCTAAACCAACGAGTGAAGTTCATTTCGAGCCCTATTTCGGGTGTCAACACAAAAATCTTATCTAAATCACTATAGCGTAGACCAGGGTCGTTTAGCTCTACATTGACTGCTCCCCAACCAATCTTGGCGCTGGTATACAGGTGGATCAACTTATGCGGCGCAAAAGTACCACCTAACCAAAAACCACCATGCCCAATATCGAGTACACTTACATCTCCGTTGTCGAATAGCTCTTCGAAATCAAGACTACCTAGTCCATACCCCCCAAAGAAGAAGTTGTCGATAACTACACCGCCACCCCCACCGATGGAAGTATTGATATTTTTGTCTAGACCGAATTCCATAATTGGTCCGCCAAATCCTCCTACCACTCGGGCATTACTAAAAAGTGTTTGATGTTGGCTGTACGCTGCTACGGTCATTAAACTGCAGAAAGTGATAATTAGTAATTTTTTCATTTTTTAGAATTTTCAGGCTGGCTACAACAGGAATACAGTCGGATGTCGGATGATTTTCAGTCCCTTTTATTGTCGTGCCAACGTTTAACGTTTTTAGTCTAAAAAGACCTGGTTTAGATTCGTTCGGGCATGGATTGGGCTGCTATGAGTTGTGACAACTCATAGTTCCAATTGGCTCCAAGCGCCTATGTCAATGAGAAAATGGTTCGCTGACAATTCTTGTGTTTTGGAGTCATCCTTTTAGCTACAAGTCTTGCTTCCGCTGGGCACAATTCTTTTAGCTAAAACGATGACCACAAAATTGTCAGAGAACGGAGAAAATTTGGCTTTTACTAGAACCTGATTCCGCCGGTGAAACCTAGCCACATTTGGCTATTGACGCCATTTGCAGAAGTTGATTCTCGTAAAGTGTAAGGAGCGACCAGTGAGCCGTATTCCTGAGTATCTTCATTGTACACTTTGGAAAGCATAAGATTGCCAACAGGTCCAAAGAATACGCTGGATGATCCTCTTCCTAGTCTTAAATCAAAAAGCAATTTCACCTGGTTCAACTGGTTGAGCTCATTCGTCCATGGCTCAGCTTCGTTGATATGCATTGTGATCGCTTCGATATTCACAAGGAACCTAGGGCTGAATGTTATGGCGGTACCTAATCCGTAACCGACGCCCCAAGTCATGAAATTACCGTTGATGGTCTCGTTGCCGTTTACAACTTCCAGTTGGTCCCAACGGGCTCCCAATGATATGATGTTATAAAATCCTTTTACCCCTAGTTTTAATCCAAAATTTGCTAATAAAGATTCACTAGAGGATAATTCTACCTTATTGTAACCGTGTCTAATGATGTTCAGAATGCCGATCGGAAGACCTGCTACAGAGTCTGCAATGTTGATCAAGCCAATCTGAAATCCATCGACTTTCTTTCCGACATTGAAAAGGGGGCTAATCTGTCCCCAACCAATATCTCCACCCACATTAAATAGGCCGGAAATTTGCGTCGTCGCATGCCCGCCCGCTACATTGAACAAGGCTGAGGCCTGAGACACCTGATTTCCCCGACCCGCTACATTAAACAAGCCGGAGGCCTGGATACCTGTAGTTTGCTTGGCAGAAACGTTGAAAAGGCCCGATGCCTGTACGGCTTTGGACTGATTGGATACGTTAAATAGTCCGGCAGCTTGCAGCCCTTGGACTTCCCCTCCGCTAGTATTGAATAGGCCGCCGACCTGCGTTCCAATAACATTACCTTTCACCGTATTACCAAAACCAGCTACCTGCACGCCCTGTACATCTTCTACAATCGTGTTGACAAATCCTCCCACTTCTACACCATCTACCCCTCCATTCGTACCCCAAAAGATATTGACAGATACATTGTTTGTGATGTATTCGCTTTTATCCGCATTGGTTCCTAGGAAAGGTAATAGGGAAATCTGAGCAAGCCTGTTGTCTCCGACTGTAAGTTGGGAAGAAGTGACATATGGAGTGACCTCCACTACCTCGGCATCCAACTCTACCACTTTATTACCGCCGGGAATCGTCTTGATCGACTGTTTAGCTAGCGGAGAAAATGGATCTGTCTTTTCTTGAATGGGTGGAATGGGAGCGGGTGCCTCACTGTAAATCGGGGTAGTTTGAGGAACGGATTTCGGGAGAGGTTTAGGTTTAAGCGGTTTAATCTTGGCCGAACTAGTGCGTTTCGCCTCTTTTTCTTTGTACTTCAACACCAACTGACCTCCAATTGGACGATAGGCTACGGAAGCTTGATCACAAATATCATCCAACGCATCAGACAGTTTTTTATCACCAGGTCGAACCCAAATCTTGCTTTCCAAAGGAATATAATCTGCACTGTAGCTGAACTTTAGATCATAGTTCTTACTGAGGTCATCCAATACATGACCTAGCGTCTGATCACTGTAAGTGACTGATACGATCTGAGTTAATTCTTGAGCCTGCAGGCTTACAGAAAACAAACAGGCCACAAAAAAGTACAGTCTGGTGCTTCTATTTCCCATGGGGCAGAATGGTGTTTCTAAGAATAATGGTGTTAAAGGTCTTCAGTAGTCTCTGCCTTATTTTACAATAATGATGCTGTCCGATTGCAATTTGCTGATATCGTACTCAAAAGGAGTTCCGAATTTGAGGTTTTCAACTATTTCGAGCAGATCATCAGCCGGTTGATTTCGCAACCTATATCTTACGGTCTTTACTCTATTATTCTGAACGTCAAATCGAATTCCAAAATGCCGTTCTAGGTCTGCCAATATCAGATCGACCGGGACGTCATCAAAGTCAAAAAATTCCGTTTTCCAACTTGTAACATTGCTAATGGCCTCTTCTTTCTTTTCAATCGTTTGTTTGGTCTTACTCAAAATGGCTGAGGTATTCTTGACCAAAGTCACCTTTTCATCACCTTGGCGTTCTTCAAATGTTACTGTTCCGGAAGTCACGCTAATCAGAATCGATTCCTCTTCTGGGTAAGCTCTCACATTGAAAGAGGTACCCAATACGGTAGTCTTTGCTTCTCCACTGTAGATTTCAAATGGTGAATCTTCCATTCTTGCGACATCAAAGAAGGCTTCTCCTTCTAGCTTGATCTGTCGCTCAGTAAAGCTTTCGGGATAAGATAGTCGAGAGTTGGCATTAAGCCAGATCTGGCTACCATCAGGTAATGTGAATTCCTTGACCTTACCGTCAAGCGTATTCACCGCTACCCAAGCGTCCGTTTGACCGGTGCTGGTACTCCACCACCATCCCACCGCCAAAACCATCACCGCGGCCGCAGCGATCTGCAACCAACGACGACTAGCCCTTCTTATGGAACGAACCTTTGCGCCAGTAGGCTGCTCGGACTCGACAGAAGGCAGTCTTTGATCGACTTTCGCCCAGGCGGCCTCGACGTTCGCCTCGAACTCCGGCTCAGCATCTGCCGTCTTTCCCCACACATCAATCATATCCTCTAAATAGGATTGATTGGTGGTGTCAGACTCTGCCCAGGACATGAGTTCCTTCTTTTCAGGAGGGCTCATATTCCCCGAGAGGTACTTGCCAATTAGGTTTGTAAATTTTGCATCTTCCATTGCCTTATTTTCCGTTTCCACCTATAGGATGCAATTTAGCTAGGGATACCCCTATAGGTTTTTAACTTTTTTTTAAAACTTTTTTGCCTACAAAAAGAGAAGCATCAGAATCATCATAGTTAGGTAGTTCTGTAGTTTACTACGCAGGACTTTTAGCGCCTTCCCCATCTGATTCTCTACCGTTTTAATCGATATCCCCATTTGATCTGCAATTTCCTGATAAGTCATTTCTTCAAAACGGCTCATTTGGAATACGGCCTTGCATTTGGGAGGTAAACTATCGATGGCGGCCATGATATTTCCTTTTAATTCACCATACAAATAATCATCTTCGCCACTGTGATCATGTCCCAGTGAAATATCCGGCTGAATTTCTTCTTCTTCGAATTTTTTGCTTTTGCGTAGATACCCGAGCGCCTCATTGATGGCCATTCGTCGGATATAAGCTGAAAGAGAGGAGGTAATATTGATCTTATCCCGCTTGTCCCACAGTCGCAAGAATACTTCCTGCGCTAAATCTTCGACCAGGTTTTTATCCCGAATAAATCGGTGGATCGTCTTGCATACAGAGAGATATTCACTCTTAAAAATATCTCTTAGTGCAGTACGATCATTGGCCTTCAGTCGGTCGATGATATCGTTCAGTTCAGGTTGTGGCATAAGTAATGTCAGGAGTGATTCTCGGTCATTCAAAGATTCACAAGGCTAAAAATAAACAAAAAACTCACCTTATGGGACAAATTTTGTCTCCAGCAGGTTCGATCAAAGCCATACATGGGGCAAAAGTGAGGCTTTCAAAAAAACAAAGTCAACTCAAAAACAAAAAAATTGTTGGAGAACCAAAACCTAGCTTAAGAGAATCGACGAAATAACGGTACGGATGGAAGAACGGTCAAATTCGCCAATGCGAAACTTATCGTCCTATGTATTAATTCCTTAACTTTGTGCCGCTTTAAAAATTAAAAGAAAGTACCTATGTTTTTGATCAATCCATATTTACGTTTTGCTTTGATGGGAGTTGGGATTATCGGTGGAATCATACTATCGATACTGTATGGTTTTTGGTATGGTTTTCCCCTTTGGTTTTCGGGATTGCTATTGTTGGTAGGTTATGTCCTACTTGGGACGGTGGGGTCTGCCGCGAAAGCGATGCAATCCATGGATATGGATAAATCTGAACGTCTATTGAAGTTGACATTGTCTCCACGTCTACTTTATCCAACCAACAGAGCCTATTTCTATATGATCAAAGGTTCTGTAGCCTTAGGACAGAAAAAGACAGATGAGGGAGAGAAATGGTTGAAGAAAGCAGAAGAAATTAACGTGCCCACAGATAATGAGAAAGCCATGTTGCAGATTCAATTGGCCAATATTGCCGCCTCAAAGAATAAGTGGAAACAAGCTCAACAACACTATCGCAACACCAAAGGCCTAAAAATTACGCAACAGGAAATTCGAGACCAGTTGAAGCAATTTGAAAAAGTGTTGGCCAACCGCGGACAAGCCAAGGCTGCTATGCGCCAAGGTGGTGGACAACGTGGAGGCATGATGATGCCTGGTGGCAAACGTCGCCGGCCAAAGATGAGGTAACAATTCATCAATTTGGCATATTTGGAGCAAACGCTCTACTTGACAGCCCAGCACGACAATCGTGCTGGGCTGTTGTCGTATATTTCCGTAAGCGCCCCTAGCAAGCTCTATTTTCTCTCTACGTAGAAGTGAACTTTCCCGACCAAGACAGCAACTCGATTCTTTCTCCAGCTACCTATAGAGAAGCTTCCAGCATATCCATTTTCACAGCAGACTTCGCCAGATAAACGCATCTTCCATAGGCGTTACTTTCTGTCAGTCAGGAACTTGTCAATCTCGGCACAAGGGCTTCCTGCAAAAGAAATTTCATTACCAAATATCCGACTTATGAAAAGTGGGTCTACCACCTCATTACTTTTTTCGCTATTACTGTTGCTCGCTACCTGTGCAACAACACTCATTGGTCAACCGCTTATCGCACCGCGGCCAAGTCCTGCTGCTACGCTACAACAGCAGATTGGTATGGCTAATGTCACCATCAATTATTCCCGACCTCAAGTCATCAACAATGGCAATGATCGATCAGGAAAGATATGGGGAAACCTAGTTGCCTATGGCTTTAACAAGATCAATTTTGCCTCTCAGGGCGAAATACCTTGGCGCGCTGGAGCCAATGAAAATACGATCATTACCTTCAGTGATGACGTCAAAATTGAGGGTAAGTCTCTACAAGCCGGTGCCTATGGATTACATATGGCCATTCACGAAGAGGGAAAAGCCACCTTGATTTTCTCGAAGAATACTACTTCCTGGGGAAGCTTCTGGTACTACGATAAAGAAGATGCCTTGCGGGTTGATGTACAAATGCAAGACCATGCATTTACTAATGTCCTTACCTATGAATTTGTAGAATTCGGTCCTAATCATGGCACCTTGGCCTTGAACTGGGAAAAGAAAAGCATTCCATTTAAGATTTCCATCGATGGGCATGAAATGGCCTTGGCTTCTTTCCGCGATGAATTGCGAGGTGTCAAAGGTTTTGGCTGGCAAGGGCCTTTATCAGCTGCGAACTACTGCCTCCAGAACAACATCAACCATGAAGAGGCCATGACCTGGGCAGATCGGGCGATGGGTAATACTAAGAATTTTCAAACCTTAAGCGTTAAAAGCGGTCTGTTACTACAAATGGGTAAAGGCGAAGAAGCGGTGCCTTTTGCAGATGAGGCTTCAAGCCTAGCCAATATCAATCAACTCAATGGCTTGGGTTATTTGATGCTCCAGAATCAGCAGCCAAAGCATGCCGTGAAGTACTTTAAACTAAACGTTGAAAAGAATCCGGAAAATGCGAATTGCTACGATAGCCTAGGAGAGGGCTTGATGGCCTTAGGGGAAAATGAAAAAGCAATTGAAAGCTTCAAGAAATCCTTGAGCTTGAATCCTCCGCCCTTTGTCAAGGCCAATTCACTGAAAAACTTAGAGAAGCTAGGCGTGAAGTAGGATGGTTTTACACTTCCGAAGTTTTGAAAACTTCGGAAGTGTAAAGAAGTAAGACTTCGGAAGTCTAGGGTGTTGCTGCTTCTTCCTTACTCACTCGCTTCATCCAGGTTTTAGCGACTGTATTCATGATTAGCAACCCAGCGAGGAAAAGGGATATCCTGGCGATTAAATCGCCCCATTTAACGTAAAAGGTAAGCTGGTTATTAAGATTGATAATCCCCCTAATGGCAATCGCCTCATCGTATTGGGTGGCTTGTGAAATAATGCCCCGTTGGTCGATAAAAGCTGAGACACCGGTATTGGCAGATCGTGCGATACTACGACGCGTTTCTATGGCGCGCAGGGAGGCATAATAGAGGTGTTGTCGATGCCCAGGCGTATTGTCCCACCAACCATCATTGGTCATAATGAAGGCCGCATTACT
>ENA-UENT01000665-UENT01000665.1-marine-metagenome-genome-assembly--contig:-NODE-665-length-16564-cov-7.349646_pt1 | contig 16564 bp, 13 predicted proteins | sample MGYA00237879_ERZ529330 | MGnify/ENA primary metagenome ERZ529330 (study PRJEB26372, sample SAMN05368345) | marine metagenome | biome: cultured habitat; feature: ocean water; material: water; isolation... | reverse complement strand
GCTTCTACGTTTTAGTTTGCTCTTGATTCGCATAATTTACAATAAGGTATAGCTGGTTCAAGGCCTGAGCAGTGATAATTACTTTGTATTGAGCCATTGTGCAGCCTGACTTTTGACTTGGTCTATAGTATAATACTCGCCTCTGGCTATTTGCTCTTCAGCTTCTGCTATACTAGTATCTGTTTCTTCAGTAGTAACCGGCAGCCCGGGAATGGCTACTTCAGGATTAGCTTTGCTGCTGCGCTGTACTTCCAACAATCTCTTTACTACATCATGATCTTGCAGGCTTACCAACCATTCAATGAGCTGTAATTTTTCAGCTTGTAAGTTCATTGTATGAATTTTTTAGTACTGTGAATATAACGGTTTTTCAGTCTAAAAAGGTCGTTGTGTTAACATCTTTACTCTACCGCTCTATGGTAATGGCGCGCAGTTCCCTATAATTCATTCGAAAATCCCAGCGTATAAGGCGAGACAATAAATGTGACAACATTGCCTATTTCATCCAGAGTTCCCGGCATGAGAGTAAATGGATTAGGCTACTACACTTGCATCTGGCAGACGCACACCAGATTTGGCATACTAAAACAAACAAAAAAGGCAGCCCGAAGGCCACCTTCCCAAGATAGTTGCAATTATATCGAGGCTGTAGAAGCCTATTTAAAATTCTTAATTACACCCCAGCTGCTCCTGAGACAGCGGGTCGTTATTCGGGAAGCAATTGCCCGACAAGACTTGTTCCGGCACAAACCGGTCCAGGTTGGGGTCGTAAAGCCCGTGCTCCAGGAATTCCACCAGATCAGCCATCTCTTGTTCAGTCAGGTTTAGAGGATGGAAGTAAGGGGAGATTTGTGCTTCCGGTACCCGGTCATTTTCGGGTACGCCTTCATTGAAATATTCCACAACGGACCGCAGGGAATGCCGGCTGCTGCCGTGGAAATAAAAGGGCGAATTTTTCATATTGTAGAGCTGAGGTACTTTAAACTTGTAGAAATCCTCTTCAAATCCGGTGAAACCGCCCCGCCCGAAGTTCCGGATATCGTTGGGACCAGTAGCAAAAGCGCCGGATTCCCACAGATCGCGCACTCCGAGGGCATGAAACTCGTTACTGCTCAGTGCGGCGCCTTTGTGGCAGCGGTAACACCCGGCTTTAGTGAAAAAGACCATTGCGCCTGCTTTTTCCTGATCGCTCATTGCATTTTCCTCACCGCGCACCCAGCGCTGAAAGGGCGCCTCCGTGGTGGTCAGCGACCGCAGGTAAGCGGAAAGAGCAAAGCTTGTAGTCAGGGGAGAATAGCGGTCCCCTTCCGGGAAATCCGCAAAGGCAGCATCGTACATCGGCAGATAGCCCAGGGTGTCGAGCCAGCCGATCGTCACCCGCATGCGGTGCAGGGCAAGCCCTTCGATAATTTGAGCCTCCAGCCCATCCAGCCCCTGCTCGTTGACTTCGGCGTCGCCCACCCAGGCGTGTTCAGTGCCTTTGTTGACGTGATTAGCGCCAAACTTACCGCTCCAGGTGGAGTTGGTAACAAAAGCTGTATTGAGCACACTGAGTGGACGAGCGCCTTGCACGTCAAGCTCTTCTTCGGCGTAGTCGATGAGTTTGCCTCTGCTTTCCCCGTTTTGGCCAAACCCTACGCCTCCGTCTGCGATGCCTTGCTTTGCACCAGGCATGAACCCGGCGGAAGGCACGTGGCAGCTGCCACAGGAGTAAGTGCCCTTACCACCTTCGTGCATGGCATCGGCTGCCAGGCCGGTCTCAAAAAAGAGCATCCGGCCCAATTCTATTTTTTCTCTGGTTAATGGATTGCCCACTCCTGCCGGAACAGCACCTAATGCTGTTTCACTATCGGGCAAACGGAAGTAATCTAATGAACCGTCCGGTGACAGTTCCACCAACCGCCGCTCCAAACGGGTATCCAGTGGATTAGGTAATTGCTCGCTGGTACAGCCGGCCAAAAAAGCCAGTACAGCAGATACCAATAGTGCTAATGTTTGTCTTGATTGTGCTTTCATGGTGCTGAGCGGGGGGCTGTGTTTTGAGATTCACCGGGGGGAGGGATATAATATAGTACGGGGAGGCGGACCTGATGTTTCATCTTTTAATATTTTTTTATCAATAGCCCTGACCGGGAACCTTCACTTCGGCATATTCCAAGAAATAACATGCTGTTAACCTGTAGCCCTTTACCTTTGCGGAAAAATGCGCGGCTACCTGCTTTCTTTACTATTTTCAGTTGGTTTTTTGGCTGTTTTTCATGCCTGCAAGCCTACTGCCGGGCCATCCCAATCTACCCCTATCGGAGAGGAATGGGCCCGCATCCACTGCGCTGCCTGCCATCAATACCCCGAGCCGGAGCTACTGCCCAAATCAACATGGGCCGCCCACGTACTGCCCCGAATGGGCTACTTTCTGGGGCATTATCCGGACGCCGACACCCGTCAGCAACTCATTGAAAGCGGACCGGGAGGGCAGGCGGTGAAAGCCCGCCGGATTTTCCCCGAACAACCGCTGATTGATTCGGCAACCTGGCTGGCTATTCAGGGCTTTTACCTGGAAAATGCACCCACCGTATGGGACCTGCCTGCTATACTAGCATTGGACACTACCTCACTTTTTCAGGCCCGCTTTCCCGACTACTTCCTCTCCCCTCCATCCACCACCCTGATCGATGCCTTTCCAGGAGGGCTATACCTGGGCGATGCCAACAAAGAACGGCTGATGGTCTTCGACCAAAACCTACAGCTCCGGCAACAAGCCAAAGTCCGGGAAGGGGCGGTCAGCCTGCAGGACAACCCCGCCGATCTGCTCCTGACGGTCATGGGCTCCTTCTCCCCTACGGATGCGCCCGAAGGTTTTCTGCTTCAATTGCCAAAAGGCGGTGGGCAGCCTCCCCAAATCCTCATCGACAGCTTGCAACGGCCCGTGCATAGTGCCTATGCTGATCTGAACGGTGACGGTCGCATGGATGTGGTGATTGCCGAATTTGCCAAATGGACCGGACGGCTGGCCTGGTGGGAACAACATCCGGATGGCACCTTTACCCCACACACCCTGCGCGCGCAGCCCGGCGCCATCAAAACCGCCATTCAGGACTTTAACGGGGATGGACAGCCGGATATCCTGGCGCTCTTCGGGCAGGGCGATGAGGGGTTCTGGCTGTATGAAAATCAGGGCAATGCCACCTTCCGGGAAAAGTCAATCCTTCGCCTGCCGGCCTCCTACGGCTCAAGCACCTTCCGTTTGCTCGACTATAATAAGGACGGGCATACCGACATTCTCTACACGGCTGGCGATAATGCCGACTACCCGCCTGTGCTGAAGCCTTACCATGGTATCTATCTATTCGAAAATAATGGAGAGTTGGGGTTTGAGCAGGCCTTTTTTCAGCCACTGCCCGGTGCTTACGATGCCATTCCCGGGGATTTTGATCAGGATGGAGACCTTGACCTGGCAGCGATCTCTTTTTTCCCGGATTTCAAGCGGCAGCCGGAAGCCGGTTTTGTCTTTTTTGAAAATCTGGGCGGCTGGACCATGCAGGCTTCCACCTTTCCACAATCCAAGCTTGGAAGATGGATCGTCATGGACAGTGCCGATATCGACTCAGATGGGGACGACGACCTGGTTTTGGGGTCCCTCGCCTTTGAAGTTGTTCCGGATCGTGGAGAAATAGAAGGCTGGGTGCAGAAGGGCATCCCGTTTGTGGTGCTTGAGAATCAGCTAAAGTAGAGGGGCAACTGCCTCATTTTTTACTATTTTAGTTCAAAAATTGAGCACAGCAATAACTCCAATGCGGTCTTCCGCCCTTGATGCCCTACGTGGGCTGGCCATTATCGGTATGATCCTATCCGGTCATATTGCGCACGGCGGTGTGCTGCCCGCATGGATGCACCACGCACAGGTACCGCCTCCTGATCATCAGTTCACCCCTGGTATAGCAGGCATAACCTGGGTGGATTTGGTTTTTCCGATGTTTCTTTTTGCCATGGGGATGGCTTTTCCGTTTTCCCTGCGCAGCCGGTTGGGGAAAGGCGTGGCGGAGTGGCGTATCGTCTTACAGGCCTTCAAGCGGTGGGGCTGGTTGTTCTTTTTTGCCTTGTTCTACCAGCATCTGATCCCGCAATACATGACAAGCAGCCCGGGCACAGTGGAGCAACTGCTGGCTTTGGGGGGCTTTGTGCTGCTGTTTGCCATCTATGGCACGCACCCGCGCATACGGCAGTGGAAGTACCACGAACACTTTAATACCCTCGGGCTCTTACTGGCCATTGCGTACCTGCTATTGCTACCCGGTGAGCCCAAACCCGGGGACAGCCGCTACTTATCACTGGAACGGACCGACATCATCATCCTAATCTTGTCCAACGTTGCTTTCTTTGGCGCAGTGGCCTGGCTGTTGACCCGCAACAACGTGCTGCCCCGGCTGGCCCTTCTGGCAGTACTGCTCGCCCTTCGCCTCAGCCAATCTGCCGGCGACAACTGGACTGCTGTGCTTTGGAACGGCTCTCCCCTGCCCTGGTTCTTCAATTTCAGCTTCCTGCAATACCTGCACATCGTGCTTGCCGGATCCATTGTGGGCGATTTGGCACAAGCCTATGCTGCCAAAAGAGAGACCGGCGCTGGTTCTTCCTCTCTAACTGCTACCGGATGGCTGATGGTCGTCCTGGTCATCCTGTCTCTTACCGGCTTATTTGGGCGCTGGGGGTTTCCGTTGTTCCTGATGCAATTAGGCATTTTGGCGCTTGCAGTACTGCTCCTGCGAAAAGACGGCTCTACCACCGCCCGCTTCCTGCGCCAATTGCTGACCTGGGGCAGTGCCTTTCTAATCATAGGTATGGCTTTTGAGCCCTACGAAGGTGGCATTCGGAAGGATCATGCCACAATGAGCTACTACTACGTGACTGCCGGGCTATCCACCTTCCTGTTTATGGCCTTCTTCCTCCTGCTCGACCACTACCGGGCATGGGGCTGGCAGTGGCTGACCCAAACGGGCCGCAACCCGATGATTGCCTACGTAGCTCCCTGGCTGCTGGTGTGGCCAATCTTAAAAATTTCCGGGCTGGCCGCCTTTGTGGGAGGTATGAATGGTAATGCGCTGCTGGGATTGCTTCGGGGCGTGCTCATTACCGGGCTATCGCTTGCAGCTACGGTGGCACTGACGCGTTGGGGGTGGCGGTGGAAAACGTAATTGGTCGTTCATTTGAAATTAGATTTTGTACTTTCACTGCTCACTCATTCAATCTAAATTTCATGTCGCTGCGAATTTTGACCCTCAGTCTGCTAAGTTTGCTTGTTTGGTCCTGTCAGCATACCGAAGCGAGGCTGCCTGAACTAAAGAAAACCGCTGCTCAGAAGCCTGTACAACCATCGCCTAATGTAGTGCTGGTCCTGATTGACGACCTGAGCCAGGAGGCCCTCTATAGCCCGGATATCGCTACGCCCAATCTGGATGATATGCTGGCACGGGGCGCTGTACGTTTTAATCATTGCTATGCGCAGCCCACCTGCGCCCCTACCCGCACCAAGCTGCTGAGCGGGCGGCACAATGCCCGGCACCCTGATCTGGATAGCCTTGATGTACATCCTACCCTGGCCAGTATTTTTTCCAAAGCCGGTTATCAGACCGGAGTTATTGGCAAGCGGCACAAGGTTTATACCGGTCAATACAAGCCTGATGACCTAGGGTTCGACTGGTACAGTATTAGCTTGGGCGACAAAGGCCAAAAGCCGGGCTATCTGATCAACGAACCGGATACGTCCTATCATTATTCCCTGGATGAGGGCTACATCACAAAATTGCACTTCGACCGGGCCCGTGTTTTTGTTGATCGCAACGCCAGCCAGCCGTTTTTCCTTTTCATGGCCCTGCGGGCAGCCCACTATCCATTCCTTCCTCCTCCCGGTTACCGCGATGAGTTGCCCGCGGAGGATCGTTATGTGAGCAATCCGGAGCATTATCCCAAAATTCTCGAATATGTAGACCAGCAAATCGGTCAACTGAACCATCATTTGGAAGCCCTGGGGCTGCAGCAAAATACCCTGCTAGTCATCACCGCAGACAACCCTTCTCCCAAAAATGTAGCGCTTAATGAAAGCGAGGGGACGAAAGGGGAATTCACCCGGAAAGGTACACACGTCCCGCTGATTGCCTATTGGCCGGAGAAAATCAAGGTCGCCCAATCTTCTGATCGCCTTATCGGCATGGAGGATTTTATGCCCACTTTTGCTGAGCTGACAGGGCAGGCAGCGGAGCATGATGGTGTCAGCTTTTTAGGCGAGATTTTACCTGGCGGCAGTGCATCGGAAAAATCCTGCCTCCTGCTCGGTGACCACCAACCGGAAGCTCAGTTTTGCCTGGACACCGTTTTTCGGGTGAATCAGGCAAAAGAGCTATTCAAAACCATTGATGCGCAGGGTACTGAAGTGTCAGTGAGCTATGAAGCGCTTTCCGAAACGGAACGGCAGCAGGCGGACCGACTTATGGATTATCTGAAGCGCTGGTCTGAAAACAGGGAATAAATCTGCTTAGCGCGAGACCCCCAAAACTTTGAGGTCGGCAGCCAGTTTTTCCGAAAAGCGAATAGCACTTTTCTTATCCAGGTGGTGGAGTCCATCGTGGTAAGTGTACTCGTCGCCCAGAGGCGCGTAGTTCAGGTAATGCACATTAGCCTGCCCCGCAATCCTTTCCAAAAACGGGTCCAAAAACGGAGCAAAAGTCTGTTCATAGGCCCAAACCTGACCAGGCAACGGCATGCGTACAATGGCCACCTCTCCCTTTTCCTGCAGTTCACGGACCAGTACCTCAAACGCTGCTTCGCGCTCCGGCGAGGGTACGAGTGCGTTTCGTTCTGAGCGCTTTTTAAAAGCCGGCTCTATTTCTTCCGGTGCCAGTAACCGGGGAGGGTCAATGCGAATCCCCCAACCGTCTTCTTTAGTTTTACTGACTTCACCCCTGCCTTTGCCCTTGTCAAGCAGAACATTGAGCAATGGCTCCTCCATATTAGCGCTACGAAGCAAGTACTCCAGATTGGGGTCCATATTGACAAAGTAGAGGTCATAAACCCTAAAATCCGACTCTCTTGGCGCCTTTGCTAATTTGAAATCCATCAACGATGAGGGCGAAACAACAAGTATAAACAATGATTCAGCGTTGCCCCGGGCTAACTTCCGTTTCAGAAAACGGTTGTAATACGGTCCATAGGGCGAATGTACCCCTGTAAATGCTAAATTTAAAAACGCCCCTTCGAGCTCTAAAGCTGATTTTATTACTGTGGGCGCTACCCCGCGGAATGCTCTTGAGTCACCCGCGACAAAATGGTCAGCAGGCTGGGTCAGCTTTCGGTAAAACGGGTCCTTGTCTGGCACCTCCTGCAGTTGTATAAGCAGAAAAGGAAGCAGGGTGCAGCAAAACAAAAATGCCAATTTGGATACAACAGCCAACCCTTGTTTCATACTTCAATTTCGTTAAAACTCAAAATAGATAAATGCCTGCTGCTCCGGCACTCTCAGATACAAAATCAAATTGATGAGCAGTATATAAAAGCCCAAACGGGCCCACCAGGGTATCTGTCGAAGATAGACATCAATATCCTGCCCCCCGAACAATCGGTGCATCACATCCATAAATATCAACATACCCACTGCAATAAAAAAATCTCTTACGCCCACAATATCCGCTATGCTTTCATGCAGTTGAATTGGGCTAACCTTCGGCAACTGCCCAATGAGCATAAAGGCGTCCTGAATATTCACCGCCCGGAAAAAGATAATGCTTACCACCGCCAGGTTAAAAAACAACGCAAAATCAACCAGCCAGCGTATTGGTTTCCCCTTAGACAATCCGAATTGGCTCAACCACCGGTCGGCGGGCTTTGACAGCAAGGCTTCCAGTGCCACAAACAAGCCATTCAACCCGCCCCAGATCAGGAATGTCCACTCTGCTCCGTGCCAGATGCCGTTCAGCGTAAAGGAAATGACCGTGGCGACGAGTATCCACGCCATACCCCGCCCCATAGGGGTCAGCTGAAAAAATACGTAGTCCCGGAACCAGTTGGTCAGCGTGATGTGCCAGCCCCGCCAGAACTTATTGAAAGAGGTAATGACATACACCCGGTTTTCAAAGTTTTGCGACAAGCGCACACCCAGTATCCGCGCGCTGCCAATGGCTATATCTGTGTAGGCAGAAAAATCACAGAAAATCTGGAACAGAAAAAAGACCGAAGCCAGCCATACCGTAAACCCTTCGTACTGCGCCGGGTGCCCGTAAACCTCGTCCACAAAGAGCGCCAGGCGGTCCGCAATGACCAGTTTTTTGAAGAGCCCCCAGAGGATGAGCTGAAGCCCGCCCACTATTCGTTGATAATCGAATTGGTAGTTAAAATGAAACTGGGAAAGTAAATCCCGGGAGCGCTCAATAGGACCAGCCACCAGCTGTGGAAAAAAGCTCACGTACAGCGCATAACGCCCCAGGTGGCGCTCGGCTTTTGTAAAGCCCTTGTACACATCAATGGTGTACGCCATCGTCTGAAAGGTGTAAAAGGAAATCCCCACCGGCAGGAGTATATCCAAATGGTAGGCTTCGAACTCCGGCTGAAACAGGCGGGCTACTTTAGCCGCCTCTCCACTCAAAAAATTAAAGTACTTAAAGGTGAACAACAGCCCCAGATTGGCTACGATACTGAGCCATAGCCAGGCCTTTTTTCGTTGCCGGTTGGCAGCCCCCTCTATCTGCAAGGCAGCTGTATAGTCAATCAGCGTAGACCCCACGATCAGCCAAATGTACCAGGGGTTCCAGTCCATGTAAAAATAATAACTGGCCACCAGCAACCACGCCCAGCGGAAACGCACCGGCGTAAGGAAAAACACCAGGGCGACGATCGGTAAAAAGAGGTAGTAATCCAGGGAGGTGAATAACATGGCTGCTGCTTAGGCGTGGTTTTCCTGATATTGTTTGAACAGATGCTCCGCCAGCTCCTGTATAGAATCGAACGCCCAAAAAGTATCCGGAGTAAGCCGGAGCTTCAGCCAGTCTGACAGCTCATCGGAGATAAAGACCGCATCCACGGATTCCAGCGGGTAGGCTTTGACCGGGTCGGTGGCTTTGATCTGAGCTGCCGGCATTTTTACTTTTTCAGCAATTTGCTGCTGCAGCCATTGCACGATAGCTGGCACGCCAAATTCAGCCGTTCCCGGCTCCGGAACAGGACCTGCACTGATAGCCGTTGCTTCAGGTTGAATCCACTCGTGCATTATCCTAAGGGCGCCGTTTTGGTAATCCTCCCGGGCTGCATAGCGTTGCACCTTGCCACTTGAGGTCTTTGGCAGGCTCATAGGCCGGATCAGCGCGATCGCGTAGGGCTGAATTTCAAACACTTCGCTCACCGCCTGACGTATGGCGTCCACCACCTCCTGCTCGTCCGCATTGCGCCACTCGGTACGGCGGACTTCCTGTACGAGGACGAGGCGCTCACGGCCTGATTTTTCTATTGCAAAGGCTGCACAGCCGTTGTCCTGAAGGGCAGGATGGGCATGCTCCACCACCTCTTCAATATCATCCGGGTAGTAATTGGCGCCCCGGATGATAATCAGGTCTTTTTCCCGTCCGGTAATGAACAACTCCCCATCCATCAGGAAGCCCAGGTCACCGGTGCGGAGGTAGGGGCCATCACCGGTAGCTGTATAATTGTCGAAGATATCCTTACTTTCCGCAGGCCGTTCCCAGTACCCGGAAGCAATAGAGTTGATATAGCTGACCCAGATTTCCCCTTCCGTGCCCTCCGGGCAGGGCTCCGTGGTACCGGCAGCAATAATAACCACCTTAGCTCCGTTTACTGGCTCTCCATTACTGACCTGTACCTGCTCGGGATTAGCGCCTTGCAGCGCCGGGTCATCCCATGCCAGTAGAGATTGGCCGGATTCGGGAGCTTTGACTTTCGCCTTTTTATCCAGAGCAGAGGTGGTTACAATCAGGGTCGCTTCTGCCAGGCCAAAGGAAGGCAGGAATCCGGTTTTGGGGAATCCCACCGGGCCAAAACGCTCACAGAAGGCTTGAATGGTCCGCCACCGTACCCGCTCGGAGCCGGAAACCACACTACGAATACTGCTGAGGTCTATATTTTCAAGTTGCTCGTCCGCAATTTTCTCGCAACATAGGTCAAAGGCAAAATTGGGGCCAAGTATAAATTCTGCCCGATATCGGGTTGCGGCCATCAACCAACGTACCGGTCGCTGTATGAAATGTACCGGCGCCATAAAGTAGCACTCCACATTACCGAGAACGAAGTAAGAAAGCATGGAAATCAGACCCATATCGTGGTACATCGGAATCCAGGAAACCACTCGCTTCAGGTTAGGGATGTAAGTCTGCATACAGCCGTAAACATTGGCCATAACATTCTCATGCCGGATGATGACCCCCTTAGGGTCACCCGTAGAGCCGGAAGTATACTGCAGGTAGGCCACATCGTCAAGGCCTACCTGATGCGGCACCCATTCGGCAGGCGTGCCTGTCAATTCCTCCATAGGCAGGAAGGTGTAAGCGGAGAAATCTTCCCGCATGCCTTCCATATACTCCACCCCTTTCTGGTCTGCCAGAATAAACCTGGCATCACAGTCCTTCATAATAGCTTGCAGCCGAAGTAGGTTCCGGTTATTACGGGGGGGGTAGGCAGGCACGGCAATCACACCGGCGTAGAAACAGCCAAATAAGGCAATCAGATACTCTATCCCCTGCGGAAAAAGCAAAAGCAGCCGCTCCCCCTTCAGCCCCCGTGCCTGCAAATGAGCCGCTACACACCGGGCCTGTTCATCAAAGAGGCGATGGCTCAGTGGCTGCTCATCAGACACGCCATCCCTCAAAAAAATGAAAGGCGTGAACTCAGGTGCCTCTTTTGCACGACGCTGTAACAGGTCAACGAGATTTTCCATATCGGAGAAAATGTGGTATCTGATTAATGTTTATCTGGCAAAACTCGTATTTTTTTCCGTAGTTTCGATGAAAACTACTGCCCCTTTATGAAAGAAGCACTGTTCTGGATTTTCATCATCATCTTCTCCCTCACTGCGATCATCACCCTGCTTGGGATTACAGGCGTTATTAAAACCATCAAGGAAAACTACCTGAATGCCCTCTTTACGGCACTCATCCTGGAAGTCGTCGCTGCAGTAGTCCTGCTCTTTCAGAATACCGATTTCCTAACAGGCCCCATAGAGGATGGGCCTTGCCTGGAGGAGGTGATTACCCGATCCGGCCTTGCGGCACAGGCGGGGCAGGCTGCCAACGCCTCAGATTTTTTGGTGGAACAACTCAAACGCCTGTCTGTCCTGGATGCCGCAACGGGCGATCAGGCCCTGCTCGCCGCCCAGTTGCAGGAGCGGGACTCCCTGCTGAAGGCTGCCAATACCGAAATCGAAGCGCTAGAGACTGAACTCAAACAGTTGGGGCAGCAGTTTTATACCAAAATCACCAAGCTACGCAACTATATCAGCCAGTACGGCGGCTTCATCAACCTGGCCTGGCGGGCAGAAGAAAAAGCATCCGTATACCGCTTGCTCATTGAAATCTTCGGGGACATGGGCCTCATTCAGGATGAAAACACGCTTTACACTGGTGAAGGCCGTGCCCAGATCAACTTTGCCGCTGTACGGTCTATTTACAAGGAATACAAAGTCAGCCTGCAGCAAGCCGTCGATAGCGACACCAAAGTTTACGTAGGCGAATACGATACCATTTTGTTTATCCGGACCTACCTCAACCAAACGGCCTACTGATCCATTTTTAATAGCAAAGGGAAACCCCTAACTTCGCGCCAAAATTACATAACCGATAAAACCAGTGATATGGCTAATGCATATTTCACACCGCCACCTGCGGTCAACGAACCTTCTCTGAGCTACGCACCCGGCACTCCGGAACGGGAAGCCCTCAAGGAGACGCTCAAAGCCATGAAGGCAGAACAGCGGGATGTCCCCATGACCATCGGCGGGAAAAAAATTACAACTGACACCAAAATTGCCATGCACCCTCCGCATGAGCTAAAGCATACCCTGGGCCACTACTACAAGGGCGGCCCGGAGCATGTCAATATGGCCATTGATGCTGCATTGGAAGCTAAGCCGGCCTGGGAGGCTATGCCCTGGCAGGAACGCGCTGCCATTTTCCTGCGCGCTGCCGACCTCATCTCCGGCCCCTACCGCTACAAAATGAACGCGGCTACGATGCTGGGACAGTCCAAGACACCCCATCAGTCTGAAATTGAGGCGGTGGCTGAAATCGCCGACTTCTTCCGCTTCAACGTGCAGTACATGACCGAAATGTACGAAGACCAGCCGCTGAGCGAGCCCGAGTCCGCAATCTGGAACCGGGTGGAATACCGGCCGCTGGAGGGCTTTGTCTTTGCCATTACGCCGTTCAACTTCACCGCCATTGCCGGCAACCTGCCCGGTGCGCCTGCTCTCCTTGGCAACACCGTCGTCTGGAAGCCTGCAGAAACTCAGATTTATTCCGCAGGCCTGCTGATGGAGGTACTGGAAGCCGCCGGTCTGCCGGATGGCGTCATCAACCTGGTTCTGGTAGACGGGCCTGTCGCCGGTGATATTATTTTTGAGCATAAGGACTTCGCCGGGCTGCACTTCACCGGAAGTACAAAAGTCTTTCAAAGCCTTTGGCAAACCATCGGAAAAAACCTGCCCAAGTACCGTAGTTACCCACGTATCGTTGGGGAAACAGGCGGTAAGGACTTCCTCGTTATGCACCCTTCCTCTGATGTGCAGCAGGTGGTGACCGCTTTGGTCCGTGGTGCCTATGAGTATCAGGGTCAAAAATGCTCCGCTGCTTCCCGTGCCTACCTGCCCAAGAGCAAATGGCCTGCGCTCAAAGAGGGGCTGATCAGGGACATCAAAACGGTGAAAATGGGTACCGTGGAGGACTTCAGCAACTTCATGGGTGCCGTGATCGATGAGCGGGCTTTTGACAAAATTGCCAACTACATCGAAATCGCTAAAAAGAGCGATGAAGCCGAAATCATCGTGGGAGGTGGCTATGATAAATCAGAAGGTTACTTTATTGAGCCTACGGTCATCGTAACCGGCAATCCGCACTTCACCACTATGGAGGAGGAAATTTTTGGCCCGGTACTGACCATCTACGTGTACGAAGATGAGGACTTCGAGGCAACACTTGATCTTGTGGACAGCACCTCTCCTTACGCCCTTACCGGTGCGGTATTCTCCAACGACCGCTACGCGGCGCACAAAGCGATCGAGCGCCTGCGCCATTCGGCAGGTAATTTCTACATCAACGATAAGCCTACCGGTGCGGTGGTCGGACAACAGCCATTCGGTGGTGCCAGAGGTTCGGGTACGAACGACAAGGCCGGCTCCATTATCAACCTCTACCGTTGGGTCTCTGCCCGCTCTATCAAGGAGAACTTTAATCCGCCTTCGGATTACCGCTATCCTTACATGGGCTAAACGCAAACGTAATGACAAGCTAAAAAGCCCGGGGCAGCCATTGGCCGCTCCGGGTATTTTTTTTAACGCGTCACCGTGACTGCCTGAGCAACCTCTACTTCCTTAAAAGGCAATTGCACCCGGCCCACGCAGGTATAGACGCCCGGATTGACCAGCTGCCCGTTCACCCGCCCATCCCATTGCACTGCTGACAAGGGGCCCGCAGCTTCGTACACCAGCCCACCGTACCGGTCATACACCTGAAAGATCAGGACCTCAGCATTTCCGGACAAGGGGGTATATAGCTGAAGTACATCGTTGCGCCCGTCACCATTGGGGGAGAAAGCGGTGGGCAGATAAACCGGGCAATCTGCAGCGACAATGACCGAATCCACCGTAGCCATACACCCATTGGGCGGTTCAACAGCCACGGTATAAACACCGGGCGAAAGCGCTTCAAACTGTGGCTCAGCCTGAAAGGGACCGCCCGATAAACTAAATTGAAGGCTCTCGCCTACCGCCGCTACACGAATTTTTCCATTCGGCTGATCACAATCTGAGGGTTCCACTTCCAGACTAAGGAACTCTGCAGTGTCTTTTACCTCCAATACCAGAAGCCGGTCCAGCCCGCAGTCTCCCGCACTATCAATTTCGTAACGGTGCATGCCCGCTGTAGTGAAGCCTTCAAATGCCTCCCCTGCACAGATGGAAGCATAAAGTGTATCCTTATCCGGGCAGCAAAGGGGTGATTTTTCATCCGGAAAATACGGCACATCCACCATCTGATGATTGGCTTCTGCCAGCCAGGGCTGCGAGAATGCCCCACCGGAGCGGCTGTTCCAGGCTATAGCCGCTGGCTCCAGCTGACCAGATACGGACAAGCAACTTTCAGGGGCTTCCCACCAGTTTTCCGCCCATTGCAGAAAGGCGGCATCACCGGCAGTGCTACCGACTGAGAAGGTACTACCCGTTGCAGCGATGGTACCTGCGGGCCCGGGAATCAGTTGCAGAATGACTTCCTTACCCTGCCCAATTCTTCGGCATTCGGCAAGCGTTCCATCTTCTTCAATCAGCAACCAAAGGCCCGTACCCTCTACCCCACCCGATGCTTCGAAGCGATTGGCGGCAACTACTACCCGGCCATCTGCCAGTTGATACCCTCCGGAGGCCGCCAGCAAATTTGCCCCATCGGGATCGTGGAAACGCCGGGTTAGGACCTGATTGCCATTCTCATCCGCCCATACCAGTAATAAATCAGGGGTATCCGCACCTACAGTGCCAACCAAAAGGCACCCCTCTTCCAGCGGGATAATCTGGCGGAAGCTGCAGGGCTGATTGTCCGTTACCGTCATAGAATACCAGGACAAGGGCTGACCAGCCGTATTCAGCGTAACCCAAAAGGCTTCCTCGGTGCCATCCGCAAGAGAAGCAGCCCCCGCAATCCAAAACCGGCCGGCGTGCTCGAGTCCGTGTGCCGGAAAAACCCAGTCCAGACTTTCATGACGAAGCTGTGTCCCCCAGATGGGACTACCGTTGTCCTGCAGCAGCGTGACGTATGCCGGGCGATCCTGCCCTACGGCCTCATGCATCACCACAGCGATATTGCCGGATTCAGTTGTAAAAACAGCATCCGCATGTTCATCGTCCCCGCCGGTGGTACGGCCAAAGTAGCGGCTCCAGCCAATGGTGCCATCGGATTCAAAATAATGCAGAAAAACATCATCAATCACATTGGGATTACCAGGCTCCACCATCCGGCCCAGGACCAGGACACCATCCTGATGGGGCGCCAGATCGTTGACAAGATCACGCCCGGGCGTGCCTACAGCTCTGGCCCAAAGCATATTGCCACTCGCATCCAGCTTAAGAAGCACGGCATTCTCCCCACCAATCTCGGCTTGCACCTGAAGCAGGAGATAGAAGGCGTTGTTGTGCCAGACTATTCGCTGACCCGTTTCAGGGCGCTCAGTACCCAGCACCTGAATATCGGTCTGCCCGAAGCCAGGCAAACCACAAAAAAACAGGAGGGAAATTAATAACGGGGCTTTCATGAAAGAGGTGTTACTTGAAAAAAGAACGAGGATTTTCGGGCGGTAGTGCCAAAGTTAAGAAGCCCAATTTCAATCGCCCAACCTAATTTCAATCAGGAAGCCTTACCTTTCCGCACCAACTGATGCAGCGATTATGCCGAAACAATCTACCTTTTACGATGACCGTCCGGAAGATTTGCAAGCCTATATCCGAAATATTAGCAACAACCGGCATCCCCTGAGCCTGCTCCTGGCAGGCATTACCGACGTGCGGAATATCGGCAGCCTTTTCCGCCTGGCTGATGCGGCACGCCTGGCCCACCTTTACTTCTATGGGCCGGCGGAGCTGCTGGAACACCGCAAAGTGAGGCGGGTCGCCCGGGCTACATTAGACTATGTACCCCATAGCGTGCTGGACCTCGAAAGCGCTCAGGCTCTCGCCAAAGACCATATTTTTTTGGGTTTGGAAATCACGGATCAAAGCCTGCCTTATACGCAGGTGGAAGCGCAGGCGGAAACCGTCTTGGTGGTCGGACAGGAAGCGCATGGTATCCCACCGGAAATACTGGAGTTATGCCGTCAAACCATGCACCTGCCCATGTACGGGATCAATACCTCAATGAATGTGGCAATGGCAGCGGGGATAGCGGTCTATGATCAGATCAGGCAGTTGAAAACACACTAAAGTTCTTCCACCCACCCTTCAATGAAGAGCACCTCCGCTTTCCGCTGATTGCTGAAGTAGACTTTGACTTTCTTTTTGAAATAGCCCAGGTCGCGGGCATCGTAGGTGACAGCGATGACGCCTGTGGAATCCGGTTCGATTGGCACTTCGTCCCATTCCGGTACTGTGCAGCCACAGGAAGTCCGGACATTATCGATGACCACAGGCTCACCACTGACGTTCCGGAAAACAAATTCATGGGTCGAAGGCTGATTTCGAATGAGGTCGCCCATTTCATGGGAGGTCTCCCCCTCCCACTCGACTACTGATCCTATCAGGAACAAACAGGCTGACATAAAAATTAAAAGTCGCATAGCTGATTTTTTCACTGACCTTTCGCACGCGAAAGATTTGGAAAAT
>ENA-UENT01000664-UENT01000664.1-marine-metagenome-genome-assembly--contig:-NODE-664-length-16580-cov-3.458573_pt1 | contig 16580 bp, 9 predicted proteins | sample MGYA00237879_ERZ529330 | MGnify/ENA primary metagenome ERZ529330 (study PRJEB26372, sample SAMN05368345) | marine metagenome | biome: cultured habitat; feature: ocean water; material: water; isolation... | reverse complement strand
GTAGTGGTAGTATAGCTAAGATCCGTTAGGCGAAGAATTTGATCACCTGGATCTCTTTCCGGTTGGAAATTGATAAAGGGATATTTTCGACTGGAAGGCCGGATTTCTTCCAGGCTTAGCTTCTCTAAGGCTTTCTTCCGGCTGGTAGCTTGTCGTGATTTGGAGGCGTTGGCGCTAAAGCGTTGGATAAACTCCATCATTTCCTTACGCTTCTGCTCCATCTTCTTGTTCTTATTGGCAATCTGCTGCGCCATCAGTTGGCTAGATTCGTACCAGAACGTATAGTTACCCGTGAAAATGCGAATCCGGTTGAAATCAATATCCACCACATGCGTACATACCATATCCAGGAAGTAACGATCGTGAGATACTACGATCACCGTATTCTTGAAGTCTGCCAGGAAGTCTGCCAACCAAGTTACCGTCTCTGCATCCAGGTCGTTAGTGGGCTCATCCAGCAACAAGAGATCGGGGTTACCAAATAGCGCTTGCGCTAAAAGTACCTTCACCTTCTGCGAGCCATTCAGCTCTTTCATTTGCTTGTAGTGCAAATCCTCTTTGATGCCCATGTTGCTCAGCAGTTCGGCCGCATCACTTTCCGCATTCCAACCGCCCATCTCACCAAAAGTGTTTTCTAACTCCGCCGCGCGCAGTCCATCCGCATCGGTAGCATCCGGATCCATGTATATGGCATTCTTTTCCACCATGATGTCGTACATCTCCTTGTGCCCCATAATCACTGTATTCAACACCTCTTCCTCTTCGAACTCAAAGTGGTTCTGCTTCAATACAGCCATTCTATTACCAGGCTCAATACTAACACTGCCTCGATTGGGAGATAGCTCCCCAGATAATATTTTCAAGAAAGTCGACTTGCCTGCTCCATTGGCTCCAATCACCCCATAGCAATTGCCCAAGGTAAACTTGAGGTTTACCTCATCGAACAATACTCTTTTGCCATATTGCAAACCTATATTATCAACTGTGATCATTTACTGCTACTTTTTTGCTGCTTAAATAAGGACAAATCCTATGAATATCCCTTAAAAAGGCTGCAAAGGTACCGCTATTCTACCAGTATTGCAATGCAGAAAAAAACTTAAACATTATTTATCAATGGTTTCTAATACTATCCGCCTAGTTGCTCTGCGAATAGAGGAGTGTCAAAATCCGTAGTTTGCTAAAAAAATACGACCCGAATTCTGGTGCTAGCCAAAACTCGGGTCGTCAGAATTTAATTCAATGTGGTTGTATCAGTAAAAGCGCAAAGCTAAAATGTCATTTTATGGTGGCTTCATTTACCGACCAATCGATTACTCCTCTCTACTACTCTTGATAGAAGTACCAAAGGTCTGGCTCTTGCCATTTCGCTCGTAAATCCATTCTCCCTGCTCTGGGATTTCAAAGCCATACTTGCGAATCATCTTCAAGTACTTTTGGGCTTGTTGAGCTGGCAGTTCCTTGTCATTTACCCAAACGGAATTACCCTTCGCTCGAACTGCTATGTCATCTTCCTCATTTTTAATGAACCCATCTTTGATTAAGGCCGGGTAGAATTCCTTTTTGAAAGCATCCATAATTTCGCGGTGGGCATCCATTCGATCTCTATGAATATCCATTCGATCCCGGTGTAGATTCATGCGTTCTCGGTGTAAATCCATGCGGGTATGATGGATGCTCATCCGCAACCCATGCAGACTCATCCGGTCGCGGTGGTATTCCATGCGTTCTCGGTGCTCAGCCTGCTTGTCTTCAAACTTACGGATGCCATCTTCCATCTTACGAATCCGATCTTCCAAGCTTTTATTCAAAGTCTCTTCAGATACATTGATAGCCCGCTCGTGTTCATTGAGCTTCTCCTCGAAGCTACGCGATCCTTTTTGGAGCGCTAAGGAGTGGCGGAGCATATCATTCCCATATTCTTTCTTTAGCTGACCTAACCAGTCCTTATAGGCAAGCTTAATTTCCTCTCTACGATCATTCCATTGAGAAAGATACTGATCATTGACGGCGCCTTGCCATTCATCAATGGCTTCGGTATACCGATCAATAGTAGCACGTAGTTTTGAACGATCACCATCTTTTCCCTTTAGAGCCGAAGAGATTTCTTTGGATGCAGAAGAAAAATCTGGAGGAGTAGGTAAATCTGGAACCCGAGTCATTTTAGGTATCCTCGGAGGAACGGTATCCTGTTTGATTTTCTGGGCATAGGACGTTGCCAAGCCTACATTCGGAACAGCTACCTTGGCTGCCCCCTCTTCACTTGTGGAAACAACGGACTGAGGAGTGGGAGTGGCAAGGGTTTCTAGCGTCGAGCCGAACAGATCAGCTTCCTCAGCGACGATAAGATCAGCGGTATTTTTCTCACCAGTGGAAGGAAGAGCAGAGGCGGGCTCTTCAGCGCTAGAACTTAGAAGTGTCTCCTCCTCCAGTTCTGAGAGGTTGGCTGTCAACTCCTCTTCCTGTACCGTAGGACTTGTTTCGGAAGATTCGTTAATGGAGTCCTCGAACGAGCCGTCGAAGGCGGGTAAATTAGCCCAACTCATTACTGCCATTCCCAACAATAATAAGAGCGCAAGTCCAGCCTTAGTGGAAGTAGAGGTAGAGGGGTTAGGTGTTTGTAAACAGACCCGTTTAATACGGTCCATTAAATGCTGTTTCTTTCCTTGATAAGACATAGCTAATGTCAATTGCTGGCGTTGTTCCTCCATCAATAGCAAGGTTCTGGCGTAGAGCTGAGGATTGCCACAATTAGCAACGGCGATATCGTCGCAACATAGCTCTCGCTCTTCCAGGATGCGATTGGAGAGTAACCAAAACACCGGGTGATAGAATAATAGAATTTCAAGAATAGAAAGCATCAAATTAATTAGAAAGTCGTGGCGGCGAACGTGTGCTAGTTCATGCAATAGAATCGCTTCCAATTGCGCAGGACTCAGGTTGGCCAACATACCAAAGGGTAATAGAATTATTGGCTTGAGGTGCCCAACAACAAGTGGCACTTGCACCTTCATGGAAGCCATGATTTTCACCGGCTTACGAACTCCTAATTGGATGCTCAGCTGTTGCACCTGTTTCTCCCAAGTTTCGGGTACCGCTAGGGTCCCCACTTGGCGAAGTCTGTAAGTAAAGTAAAAACCACCTATCCAGCGAAGGCTGAAAAACAATACGCCTACTAACCAAAAATAAGCTAGTTGATCAGCATACATTTGCATAAATAATTCGGCACGCCACCATAGATCACTCCACCAGCTGGAGCCTCCCTCTAAGGTCAATACAGTTTCAAAAGAAGAGATGGGTTCCAACCCGCTAGTCGGCAGGGGCATTGGATGGGAACCAAATACTTCCATTGTCTTTTGATAGAAAGTCAAAGCCACCCAGCTAAATAGGCTTAGCAAGGCACCACTCAATAATAAATAGCGCAAATGCGAACTTGACCGCTTCCGCAAAAGTCTAAGACAGACTTGTAAGAGAAGGTAGATCAAGATTCCCTGCCAAAGAGAGTGTAGAATAGTCCACCCCAAAACTTCTGACAACTGGGGTAAGAATTCAGTCGGGTGCATATCTTATCTTTTGTTAGTCATCAGAATTTTCTTCCAGATTATCCAAGAAAGATCGAATCTCATTCAATTCCTTTCTCGATGTTTTTCGATTACCAAGCAACTGCATGACCAGCTTCATGGTGGAACCCTTGAAAGTCGTATCCACAATCTTACCCAGGACTTGTTTCACATTGTCCTCTTCACTAATGGTCGGTGTATAAATGTGACTCACGCCCTCCATCTCCCGCTGCAAGAACCCCTTCTCGTGCATCAATTGCATAAACTTCAGCGTGGTCGTATAACCTACCTTTTTGGCATCTTCCACCTCCAACAAGGCCTCGTGTACCTGCCGAACTGTTGCAGGCCCTAAACGCCACAGTACTTCCAAGATGGCTAACTCCCGCTGAGTGGGTTTAATCTTCTTTTCTCCCATACCCTACGATTTTTTTCGTATGGCAAAACTATACGATTTTTTTCGTAGGCGCAAGTCTTGCCTACGATTTTTTTCGTATAGTACTTTATCTATAAAATTTTGAGGGTGTATAAGTCCCTATATATTAGGGCTTTTTCCTACATTTGGATAAACCTGATTTTCAGGTAATATCTTCTTTAGTGTTTCGTTAAATCAGTGCTAAGTCTCCAACTTAATCATCGCCATTTAATTGTACTGTCTGTATGAAGCTGATCGAATCTAGTTTTTGAAGCTTCTAAGAACAATACTAATATAAACCTAAAACCCTATGGCCAAACTCTATGCTTTGCTCGTTGGTATCAATGAGTACCACCCCGAAACCAGGGTAAACCACCTCAAAGGTTGTGTCAATGATGTTAATGCCATGAGCGCGCTCTTGACCCAACAATACAAGAACCTAGAACCGGATATTCTTCCGCTGCTCAATAAGGATGCTACTAGAGAGAACCTACTCAAGTCTTTTGAAAGCCATCTTGGGAAAGCGGGTCCTGAAGATATCGCGCTGTTCTACTACAGCGGCCATGGCTCCTACGAGAACACCTCACCTGAATTCGAAACCTACGATTCCAAGAATCAAAATGAAACCTTGGTTTGCTATGATAGTCGATTACGTGGCCACTTCGATCTAGCCGACAAAGAGATGGCGGTCCTACTAGAGAGACTGGATCCAGAGGCTCAGAAAATTCTGATATTGGATAGTTGTCATTCCGGTTCGATTACTAGAAGCTCCGACAAGGAAGTCACTCGTCAAGAACCTGCCAGAGAGGGGTCGAATGGCATCTACCGGCGGCCGATTGACACCTATATGCTGCCAGGGGACAATTATTATTTAACACAAAAGGCAGAGGGAAAAGTCAAAGTTCCCACCTCTTCTCACATCGTGCTTTCCGCCTGTAGCAGGAATGAAAAAGCCTTGGAGCGAATTGACGAAAATACAGGGGAACGCAGAGGGTTGTTTTCTACCCAATTAGTGGAAATACTTCAGCGTGCTGACGGTCGAATTTCCTACAATGATCTATACCTACAGACTAGAGTTGCAGTAATCAAAGAGCGGAAGAGACAAACCCCAAGGTTAGATCCTCTTTTTGGATTTAATGCAAACCTGGGATTCCTTTCAAAATCTGCCATTAATACCAAGCAACATACCGTTGTATGGAACCAGGGGCTCAAACTCAAACTAGGCCAAGCTGATGGATTACTGCCCGTAGAAGCGGACGATATAGCAGAAATTAAGATTGTGCTATTTCCGCAAAATGAGGAAGGACATCCAGGGATTCCTGGGCAAATCACCAAAATCGGATTAGAAGAAAGTCAAATCTATGCGGAAGGAGTGACAGAAGGAGTCGAATACATGGCAGAGATTGTTGGTCTTCCAAAAGCTATGAAGATGTTGGTGGGTCTAGCTGCTCCTGAAGGTAAAATGGCCAGCCTAGAAGCGGCCATTGAAAAGAAAATCTCTCCACATATTCAATTCGTACCGGGAGAGGATGGGGTAGATTATGCTTTGGAATACACTGAACCAGATGGAATCACACTCCTACGAATCATTCATGTACCCTCAGGCATGATCGTTCAAGGAGCACAGAGTAATGATGAACTGGATAGATGTGTAGGCTCCATGATGCCCATATTAGAGCAAATTGAAAACTGGGAACGTTACAAATCTCTTGAAAAGAGAGCCACAAAAATTGATGAAAACAAAATCCAGATCAAACTGGAACTAGAGCAGTCCGAGGGGGGTATGCATACCCTTCCCAAAACGCAGACGGAAGTCACCGTAGATTTGGATCGAGCTTCAAACGGGATCGATTGGGAAACAGCTGATTTCCGACTAAGCATCAATAATGAGTCAAGACAGGATTTGTACGTATTACTTTTGGGCATGTCAAGCTCCTATGGCGTCTCCGCATATTTCAATGAATGGATAGATGGAAGATCCGGAGAAATTGAACTCTTAGATAACTACTTCGAGTTAAAATCCAACATGGATAAGGATGTCGATGTCCTAAAGCTATTTGTCAGCACCGAAGAGCTTAATCCTGGAAATTACACAGCTGATCCTTTAAAATTGGGTTTTATTGAACAGATTAAAAGGGGAATCGGAGCGGAAAGAGCCATTGGCGATAAAAGTGCCTCCAAAAAAGACGATTGGTTTACCAAAACCTTCACCATCACCGTATCCGGCAACCAACGAAATATTGGCAAGGAAGCTAGCAGCATCAATGGAATGACCTTCCAGGAAAACGATAAACTCAATGCCAAATTGAGTTTTGGAAGCATCCATACACACACGCGAAGCGCTGATCCCATTTATCGCTTACCAGGCGAATTGGAAGGTTCCGACTTTGAGATCATGAACTTCGCCCCGCCAAAGTCCGCAGATAAATGTGTGATCGAGTTACATGATATCCAAGGACAGGACCAACTCAAAGAACAGCCCCTACAGATTGAGCTGGACGAAAAAATGGAAGAGGGGGAAATGATCATTCCCGTTACCTTTGATGGTGAGTTTATATTGCCCTTTGGTGAGGTAAAGGAAACGGCGGATCACCGCCCGATGATCTCCATTGATAATCTGCCGGCTCAGGTGGATGATGGTAGACGTAGCGTTGGTCGTGCCTTGAAGTTTGTGCTACTCAAGACCGTTTTCAAGGATAGGTTCGATGTGTTCAAGCTAAGATGGGTGGATTATGGTGTGAAGAAGCGGAAGCGCAAGACCGATGGGCTCAAGGAGAAAGTCGCAAATGCGAATAAGATACTCCTACTGATACACGGTATCATCGGCGACACCAAATTCATGGCTGAGGAAGCGGAATTCGCTGTTACAGATAAGAACTTCGATCTCGTCCTTACCTACGACTACGAAAACTTAGACACCGACATCAATGTCATTGCGGAGAAGCTAGACAAAGATCTAAAGGATGTCGGATTGGGCAGTGGTCACGGTAAGCAATTGACCATCGTGGCCCATTCCATGGGTGGATTGGTGAGTCGTTATATGATTGAGGATCTGCGGGGGGATGATGGATCGGTAGAGAAGCTGATGATGTTCGGAACACCTAATGGGGGCTCCCGCTTTGGCTTAGCTCCAGGCTTGATCGAAGATCATGTACCAGAGAAGTACAAGGAGCTCGTCAAAGACAAGGCAAAGGAGTGGTTCAAATTCGCGGTAGGTCTTGCCTTAAACTTCCTGCCCGGATATGTAAAAACTATCCTAGAGTACGTAGCTAAACTGGCTAAGCTGGATGAGATTGATTCGCCGGAGATACTGAATACGCTGGCCATGATGAGTCCTGACGATGATTTCATCAAGGGCTTGATTGCCAATACTAAAGCTTCGAACACCACATACTACATCGTTGCAGGTGATATCACCAATTATCAGGCTAGTGGAGGTTGGTTTAAGCGCTTCGTAGAGAAGATCGAGGTGGGTATTGGTAAGGTGGTCTATTACAATATTCCCAATGACATCGCTGTCGGTGTGGAAGACATCCGAAAGGTAAATGGTGTCAATAAAGATACACATACTGCAGTGGTGCCTGGACACCATCTCAACTACTTCGAAAACCCGCCTAGTGTGGAGAAGTGGAAGGAGTGGTTGTAGGGTTGAAGCAAAAGTCAATAGCATTCGGTCGATGGTCCATGGTGAGCAGTCATCATGGACCATCTGCTTTTCATGACAGGCAGCTTATAAACTTCTACCATTATTCCTTGAGGTTCTTGGAAGTGGCGAGCGCGATCACGCGGCCATTTTCACCCACCGCATTGTAAAAGTGATACACTACACCCTCCCATTTGATCACCCAGGGTTTGTGGGCATAGGTCTTGTCATAGGGTTCAGACGGGGCAATAAGGTCCTCCCCCTCCCAATCTGTCCAATGAATCAAGTCGTAAGAGCATGCAAAGCGTTCAAAGGCTCCTGGTTTCCAAAAAGCGCCAAAATAAAATAGCACATACACATCATCAATCTTAGCGATTTGCGCGTCTCCACAGATCCCTTTGCGGCGGGTAATAATAGGATTTTCTCCATAGCGTTCCCAACTGATCATATCTTTTGAGACTGCCATTCCAATGCTCTCGTAGTTAGCCGTATCTCCTTTCGCGTTATAGTACATGACAAAAGGATAGCCCGTATGCATTTCTCTATCCCGAATGACCAAGCTCTTGTAAATGGTCTTGTCTTCAAACCAGCGAGCGCCCTGATCTGTCGGTGAAAGTATCGGATCTTTACTTGTCTTCCATTCCACTGCCTCCGTCAATGAAGACGAACTAGCCAAGCCGACCTTCAGTCGTCCCGCTTCATAGCCATCAACATTGCCTCCCAAGTACGTCATCCAATACTGATCATTAAAATTTTCCACGCCGTAAGTCCCTCCCCAATTGATATCCACCAAGGATACATAAGCAGCTTTTTGACTGGCATCCCAGGTTCCTTCTGTAAAGGATAAGATTCTACCCTTCGTTTTCCAATGCAATAGGTCATCACTTGTCGCCAACCAAGTCTCATAGCCATGACCATCGAATACAATGTAGGTCATGTACCAACTGTCATGCGTCCGAAACACCGTCGGTGAATCCACCATCTTGCTGGTGTCCGGATGTTGCAACACGATGCCGTACTTGTAAGGAGTTTTTATTTCCTCGTAAATGCTTTCCATGATCTCATCTGGAACTGCTGTACGAAGCTGCTCACCAGTAAGGCCTTGGCAGGAGATTAAGCCGAGTAGGACAAAGCAAATGAAAAACGAGAAGGCTGCTTGGCCAATAGATAGGTGATGAAAAGTATTTTCTCTGAGCATTAGTAAACTCCCTTTATGCGCTGCATAGCTTCCTTAACATTACTTATACAGCTTTGATAAAACGAAAATTTATACATGCGAAATTCGAGTGCATTGGTTACTAAATAACGAAATTCTTCATTCTGCTTCAAGGCCTCTACATCCCGTGGTACATAACCAATGACTTGCTTCACCCCTAGCGCTATATCTCGCGGGTACGTAATCTGCAATGAATCCGAGAAAGCCAAGGTGTACTGTATACTGGTATCTTTATTGACACTGAAATGCTCTTGAAAGAAAGGAGATAGATAAGCATTTAGATCGGGATGCAAAGTGCTGCCTTTGGTTAATCTGGGGAAATCATGATTGTATACCAGCGTGATAAGATTACGTAAAGTGTCATCCTTGATCAAGTTTATCCCAAAGGTTTTTAGGTTTTCGTAACCAGTCGCATTTGCAAAAATGTACTCATCCCGAGTCATCCAATAGAAATCTAAGATTAAGGTATCGGAATAGGCTTTTTTCCCATCCAGAAAATTCATCACATTAAGATGGCTAATAAAGCCCGTTCTATGAATTAAGAAATCCCTCTCGAGATCCTCCAGATTATCTTCGAGTTCAAAATAAATCTGATTCATCACATCCCGCTCATTCTGGCTCCGATTTATCTGCTCCCCGTATTGAGTGAGGTAAAAGGCAATGATCACACCGATGATGATGATGGTGATTTCTATTAAGTATTTAACTATGAGCTTAGTAAAGTTCTTCATCAAGAGACAGTGAATGATAGGTTAAGATCGTTAATTAGAGATCCGGGGTGTCCTGTAACCCCTTATCTTTATAAAAAGCGTGCTCTCTCAAACAGCTTTACTTAAGATCGAAACATTCTGGGGTTAAGCCCAAAATAAGCTGCGATTTTTGAATTTGCCAAGGCGAATCGTTTGAAATCTACATAGCTGTTGCCCAGTAGAGCAAGCAAGTTGTTGCTACCATAGTGGATTTCTCGGGTATGGGAATCATTCTATATAATTCTACAAAATGAATAAGCTGTTTTACCTTTCAGCGCTTCTCCTAATTTCATCCATTGGGGTGGGGCAAATAGAAAGAGGGAATTTATTGATCAATGGTCACTGTCAGCTATCTCGAGTAGATTATGGACTCTCTGTAAGTCCTGCCTTTCACATTAGCCATGAGTTAGCTTATATGTTCACGGATCACCTGATGCTTGGTGGTGGTTTACATTTAGGCAATGAGCAAATATTCACCGGTATCCACAGCTTGGTTCGCTATTATTTTTCAGGTAAGGATACACGAAGCTGGCTTATTGGGAATAGGGTCTTCTGGGTTGATTATATGATTGGGACGGAGATTGACTTTGGTTATAGTAAATCCCTAAGCCCTTTCCTTGTGCTTGAAGTCCACGCTTTTTACCATCACCAAAGGCCATTAACTCGCGGAGCTCTCAGTAATCGTGTAGGGCTAGAAACCAAGTTGCAGTTGTTTATCAACAGGAAATGGTATACCCAGCAAAACAATTGGACCAATATACTTCAGCAAGGCGCTTGGATGATCGGTGGAACCAGTGGCAAGCTATTTTATGAACATGGCTCTGGGGAGTTTACGAGTCTTCAATTGCGACCAAATGTAGGGATAATGTGGACGGATCAATTCCTCATTGGCGGGCAGCTCAATGCGGTCTTCATGGGTTTGGGTGCTCGCGAAGCTAAAAGCAACAGCATTGGCATCATTCCCTTTGTGCGTCATTACTTTTCTCCAACTTCTCATCGCACGGTCGGGTTTCTAGAGGGAGGATTCGGAATTCAATATTTCTCTTGGCAGCCGCAACAGGAAACGCATGCTGAAACAATAGATGTGGCTTACTTTGGGAACTTGGGCTTTAATACGTTTATCTCCCCGGAAGTAGCCTTTGAACTGAAAGGAGGATATCAAAAACTAGGGAATCAAGAACAACGATGGGCAATAGAAATCGGTTTTCAATTCTTTCTCAAGGGAACCAAATGATAATGACTTTATTTCATTTGCAAAAGTGAAAGATACTTGCTAATTTTACTTCCGTAAATTAAATTTCATGCAAAGAATACATCTCGGAGAATTCGAAGAATTGATATTATTGGTTGTTGCGATTCTAAATGGCGAAGGCTATGGTGTATTGGTCATGGAAGAATTGGAGCGACAGACGGGACGCTCGGTCAACATCAGTGCAGTGCATGCGGCGCTCCGGCGTCTGGAATCCAAGAAGTTTATCAAATCTTCCTGGAGTGAAGCCACGGCCGAACGCGGTGGACGACGCAAGCGATTATTCCAGATTACACAGGAAGGTCAGGCAGCGATGCAGCAGGTGATGGATACTCGAGCAAAGCTATGGGGAATGGTACCCAAATTGGGACCTAACCTGTCCTTTTCCTAACTTAAGCTAATACGGATTTCTCTTCCTTTAGCGCTAAGCGTTCCCTCCGCAACCAGATTACATAGGCCGCTATCGCAACATCGAAACCTAGACATACCGCGGGGTACCAAGAAGGAACAAAATCTAGATCTTCTCCATGTAACAACAAGTCCCATAGTACATGAAGCCCCCACCCTAACGCTAAGTACCACAGACTATAACGCTTGGACAAAACGGCGAAACTCAGATAAAGCAAGACTCCGCCCACCTCGATCAACACCCACTGTAGGCTACCACTGAAAAAGGAGAATACTACATAGATGAGGGCCGCCACCACTAGCCCCGTCCGCCAAAAAGCGTGATCCTTATTGGGGAAAACGCGACGCGCGACCATAATGCTGACTACTGCTACTACAAACCCGATTACCGCTTCTATCCAAAAGGATCCCATAATACTGTCATTTACTTATTGACGGATAAACCCAATGCCTGGAAACGGAAGATAAAGCTATATTCTTCCACGGGCAATAGGTACTTAGCCATTGGTCGACTCAGCCAAGAATCTATCCCTCCTACCCCCATCTGTCGATGATCCAAACATAGGGATATTGACCCTCCTTTTTTCAAGTCAAACGGATGGAGACTACCGCGTGCTTCTTGGGTAAGATCCTCGGGCGTGAACCAAAGGGCCGTCATACCAAAGCTGGGAGCTCCGGAGAATCGGATTCCATGTCCTTCTTCATTCTGAAAGGTCACCCATTGGACAGCTTCTTTATTCCCATTTTCCTGAGGACTTAAATACGGTACATACTGCTCTTCAACGGTGCTTTGATAGCGTCCGACGGGGGCGGAAGTTTTCCGGTCTGGATAGTTCTCCAGTGGGCCTCGCCCCAACCATTCCATTCGGTCAAACTCAGGAGCCAAAGCCAAATGCAGCCCTTGTCGAGGCATATTGGGCAGGTCTGCATTATTGGGTAAAAATGTGCTCTTCACTTGTACCATCCCCTGATCATTGACAGTATATTCTAGGAGGTATTGCGCATCTACATCCAAGAGATCCAAAGTCGCCTTCACTGTGAAGGCTGCCGTGGATTCCTTGATAATCGACCACTGGGTGCTTTGACAGCGTGCATTGGCTCCCGCATGCCGCCAAACCTTCATTTCTTCCGGCATTTGGTATCCCCAGTCATTGTCTACCGGTGCGCGCCAAAAATTTGGGATTGGACTTTTAGCCAAAAATGAAGTGCCTTGACTGGTATATTGTTCGATCAATCCCGTCTGCGCATTGATCACCAAGCTAAAATTGGGTCCATTGATGCCCAACATGTTATTGAGGTGGGCGATGTCCAGAGCCTGCTGCATAGTATAAGAATAAGCAGGAGTGACCGGTTCTTTTAATTCGAATTGTGCCATGGCGCATTCGAATCCAGCAGGAAAGTAAGCGGTTTCTTCCACCACTTTCACACTAACATCCAAGTAGGTAGCCCCTGATCCCTTAGCAAAATCGCTTGGTATCGGGAGAGAATAGGTCTGCACCTCTCCAGCCGTTAACCCATCAATAGAAAAGCTTCCCTCAAGGATTTCCCCAGAAGCTTTCCAGCACCGCCATTCCAGTCTAAGGTTGGTGAGTGGAATGAAATCATAGGTATTTCGCACCCGCAAAGTACCACTTGTCAATTCAAAATCTTCTACAACAACATATTGGTACAAACGTTTGACCTCATAAAAAGAGGGATGGGGGGTTCGATCTGGGCGAACAATTCCGTTGATGCAAAAATTATTATCACTGGGCACATCCTCTGGACCAAAATCCCCTCCGAAGGCCCAATATTGCTCACCGTCTTCGTTCGTGGCCACTAAGCCCTGATCTACCCAATCCCAAACAAAGCCTCCTTGCAGGCAGGGATAACGATTGATGATTTCCCAATAATCCACGAAATTGCCCAGGCTATTACCCATGGCATGGGCATATTCACACATGATCAAAGGCCTGTAAGGTTCACTTTGGGCATAAGCTTCCAAAACCTCCGGCGTAGGGTACATGGGGCAGACAATGTCTGTATGTGGAGCTTCAAAGGCTTGCTCATATTGAACGAGACGGCTGTCATCTTGCTCTTTCAACCAAGCTGCTGTAGCCTCAAAATTCCCCCCATCTCCCGCCTCATTCCCCAACGACCAGACAATGATAGAAGGGTGATTTTTCGTGCGCTCAAACATACGAACGGTGCGATCCATATGTGCCGGTCCCCAGATCGCATCCTTGGCCAAGCTCTCTTCCTCAAACCCCATTCCATGGGATTCGATATTGGGCTCGTCTACTACATACAAACCATGTTCATCGCACAATTCGTACCATCTGGCTAGATTGGGGTAATGGCTATTTCTTACCGCGTTGATGTTGCATTGCTTCATGAGTCGGATATCCTCCAACATGCTCTCCTCCGTGATTACATGACCGGTATGTTGATCATGCTCATGCCGATTTACGCCCTTAATGGTAATCGCTTTCCCATTGACCAGCAGTTGCGCATCCCTAATTTCTATTCTGCGAAAGCCTGTTCGGCAGCCCACCACTTCTTGAATCTTTCCCGTTGGATCCGTAAGTGTAAAAACCGAACGGTAAAGATGAGGAGTCTCCGCTGTCCATGCTTTCACCCCTGGAACCTTCAATTGCCATTGCCAATGCCCTTCTTCCCCTTTTGCGACTAGCACATCTTCCTTGCGTTCAATGATGATCTTTTCTTCCGCGTCTAATAGTTGATAGGTAAGCTGATAAGGTTTGGATAACACTGCTCCATGATTAGCCACTTGTAATTGAACATCTAATTGTCCATCGCGATAGTCTTCATCAAGCCCGCCCGTAACGAAGAAGTCACGCACGTGAATGGTAGGTGTGGACCACAGGAAAACATCTCGATGAATCCCACTGAGACGCCAATAATCTTGGCATTCCAAATAGGAACCATCCGACCATCTATACACTTCTACTGCTAGGATGTTTTCTCCCTCCTGCAAGTGTTCCGTTACATCAAACTCTACTGGCGTTTTACCATCTTGGTTATAGCCTAACCACACTCCATTCAACCAAAAATGGGCGGCTGATTTCACTGCAGCAAAGTGCAAAAAGACGTTTCTCCCTGCCCAACTCTCCGGCACCTGAAAAGTCCGTCGGTACGAACCTACGGGATTATAATCATGTGGAATGAAAGGCGGATTCTTCTTAAAGGGATATCTGTCATTGACATAAATGGGAACATCGTATCCTTCTATCTCCCAATTAGAAGGTACTGCGATCTCGTCCCATGCACTCGCGTCAAAAGAGGGCTCAAAAAAGGCTTGCGGCCGATCTGCTGGACGCTGATTCAGTTGGAACCTCCATTTCCCGTTCAAAGATTGGCACCATTTGGACTCCAGTCGAGATAAAGTTTGGAGTTCTTCTAGTGAGGAGAAGGGCATCAGGTTAGCATGAGGTGCTTCCTGGTTTATATTAAAGATTGTAGGATCTTCCCAGAAGGCCCCATTCGCTTGGACCTCTTCCAACTTCAGCTTGTTTGCACTTCGTGGATTCATGAAATATTGCTCAATAGGTCAGTAAAATACTACCATTATATTGTTCTAATTCACCATTTACTAGCTTTACAGTACAAGTATACACATATACACCTGGATTCATCTTTTCCCCCGCCCCTACTTCTCCATTCCAACCACAAGCGGGATCATTCAGTGGGCAATCGGTTCGACTAAATAGTTGTTGTCCCCATCTATTGTAAATAGAAATATCCACTATTCGCTCCACGCCTATTCCTCCGTGCACGACCCATACATCATTGACACCGTCTCCATTAGGAGAAAAGACATTTGGAATAAAGACCTTAGCTCGGCGATCTACTTGCAACAGAAAATCAGACTCCAACACACAACCTAAATCGTCCGTTACGACCAATCGGTAGGAGGTGGTTTGCAAAGCCAATACTTCCGTTTCCGCACAGATCGCACAACTCAGGCTGTCTTTCGGAAACCATTCATAAGTCAAGTTTCCTGGGGCATCCGTCAAGCCATTTAATTCTATTCTTTCCCCCAAACTCGCCTGGGTTGGTCCAGTAATGACGAGCGTTGGCTCAAAGGGTTGCGGTACTTGGACTTGCTCACTGGTCATACATCCATTGGCATCTTGAGCCACCAGTTCGTAGTCACCTGGAGCTACCCCTTGAATCAACGTACCCAATTGAAGATTTGCGCCAAGCAGTCCATATTGCCAAGGGGCAGTACCTCCTTCGGCCAGCGCTTCGACTTGCCCTTGTACCTCTCCATTACAAAACCAACTGCTTGCGGCTCCACTCACTTCCAGCCTTGGGGGTTCTGCTAGAAGTATGTTCCTAGTAGCTTGGCAGCCTTTTGCATCCGTCACCGTTAATGGGTACATACCTGTTGTAACTCCATCACGCAGTGGCAAGGAGCTATTATCTTCCCATTGATACCTAAATGGCGCTAAGCCTGCTATCACCTCCACCTCAATACTGCCATCCGAATCACCAAAACAGGAAGGCATTTGCAAATCAGCCTGGATAGCCGATGCTGTTAGGTAAACGGCCGTCAAACAAACGACGGTATCGCAAGACTCCCCTTCTGAGATCAGGCTACACAGTACGGTGTCCTGAGAGATGGTATTGCTATAAAAGTCAAAAACCTCTCCAGGGCACAAGGTATCTACCCGCACATACTCAAATAAGGTGTCCAGCAATCCAACATTGACGACTACCAATGAATCACAATTGCGTATACTAGTAAATTGAAAGGTCTCACTTGTCCCGGGATTTAATGGAATTCCATTGTACAAAAAGGAATTTCCTTCGCAAATGGCTGTATCAATCGTTAGAACCGGGATATTCTCCACCACCACTAGAAAAGAATCCCGGTAGATTTCACCTAACTCCACAAATGAAAAATCATCGAGGGCAAAGTCATTCCCATTCGGATTGGTATTCTGGTTTACGACGCAAATTTCAGCTTCCAGTTCCGCCCCGGAAGTCCAGGTGGAGTAGAATTGTCGCCAAACACAGGTATTGACTGGAGGGCTAAAAGGGGAGCCTAGCACCTGGCCGTTGATTGAGAATTGCAGGCGGGCTGGGTTGGAGGGTAAAACGGTGCTCACCCAAGTAGAAAAGGCGTACTCCGTATTCGCTTGCACTTGCACCGTCTGACACCAGACTTCCTGGTTCGCAATCGGAGAACCATCCACGACCATAAGCTGTCCAGAACCTGAGGTATGATCTCGACAATCGGAAAAGAATTGCGGGCTGAGGTCTCGTCCACTCGAAAAAACGCCGTACACACCTTGCGTAGGATTGGCACCGGGGGAATAGGTATACTCGCTGCTGAAC